>Ga0209184_1000157_pt1 | contig 90484 bp, 75 predicted proteins | sample EN8Hudsemesocosm_2_FD_184627 | JGI IMG/M metagenome (GOLD analysis project Ga0209184, IMG submission 184627) | Methane-oxidizing microbial communities from mesocosms in the Hudson Canyon - EN8C Hudson Canyon (SPAdes) (version 2) | ecosystem: Environmental > Aquatic > Marine > Cold seeps | place... | reverse complement strand
CATTTCGAATTCCTGTTTCATGGTCGGCCAAGGCGCTACGGACTTATGCTTATTCTTTGATGGGAATATTCGGTGCCATGCTGTGTACTTACAGTGCGGCGCAGTATATTCCTTCTGGGCTGATTTCGGTTTTATATGCCTTGTCACCGGTAATATCTAATTTATTTGCGTACTTGTTTTTAGGGAAGGGGGACTTCTCTGCAGCGAGGTGGGCTTCGTTTGTTATCTCATTTATGGGTCTCGCAGTGATTTGTTTAGATGATTGGGTGCTTCATCAAGATGGGTGGATTGGTGTCGTGCTGTTGTTAATTGCTGTATCGCTTTATAGCTTGGGTGGTGTATTGGTTCAACGTGAAGCTTATCATGCACATCCATTAAGTTTAACTGTGGGCGCAGTTATATTATCAGTCCCTTTATTCATTTTAAGTTGGTGGTTTCTGGATGGTGAATTACCGGTATTAGATTGGAGTAGCGAATCGCCTTGGGCGGTTCTGTATTTAGCCGTTTTTGGTTCTTTGCTGGGCTTTGCATCGTACTTTTACATTGTTAGGCAGTTAGGTGCGACAGCGGTTGCAATGGTGACATTAGTTACGCCAGTACTCGCGCTTATATTAGGGAGTGTATTAAACGATGAAACGATTACACCTCAAATTATTGGCGGCACAGCCTGTGTTTTATTTGGCTTAGTACTTTATTATCGAAACGATCAGATGCTTCGCATACCGAGTGTACTTCGGAAAACGGGATGATTTGGTTGGTCGGCTATAGGTGTGTAGAGGCGTGTTTATAAACGCGCCCCCCTACACACCGTACTTTTAACTTACTTAATCAAATGTAAAGGCAACATCAACGTTTGCTTTAAACTCAAGATCTTTTTGCTGGTAGCTTGGTTCGGGTGAAGCATTTGAAGCCATGGCAGACTCCATCATCATTGCTCTATTCAAGCCTCTATTTTGTGTGGTTCGATGCTTAACAGCGTGAATCGGTCCAAGTTTTACGTCGTAACCCTCTGCAATAAATTGTGCGATGGCGCGAGAGTTTTGAATGGCGTTTGAAAGCGCTTCTGTCTGATACAACTCTGAATCGCTTAAGCCAAATTGCATTTGTGTCAGTTTAGATACTTTGCTTTCAGTAATAACTTTGATTAGGTCTTCAAGTTGTTCTAACCTTTTAAGCGTAAAGCTTATTTTGCGATTTACTTGATAACCTAGAAATTGGCGCTGACTATTTCGGTAATCATATTGAGGGTAAACATTTGTCTGGCTGCTATCGAGTGATGAGGTGTCTAATTCAAAGTTTTTTAACTTGTTCAAAAGTGTTTTGACATGCTGATCAACTTCTTCTCTGGCTGGTTCAACTTCTAGTTGTGTAGCAGAAAAATCTAATGCTAACTCAACCTGGTCAGGCTGTGCTGTTGATTTTCCTTCAGCGTTAACATGAATAAGTGGTTGCTCGGTCTCAGCATGTGCTAGCGTAGTAAGTGAGAGTACAACAATAATGCTGAGATATTTAATTAAGGTGTGCAAAGGGTAAAAGCGCATCGGTAGCTCCTAAAAATTGTATGGCGTAAAAATCATAAGCAGAAAATAAACAAATCAACCATATCAGTAGAGATGAACATGACAAAGTTAATTTTGGGTATACTTGATTGCGATGATTTATCGCCCGAACTGCGTGGTGATTACCATTGTTATACCTGTATGTTCAAAACGTTGTTTGCCTCTTCTTTTCAATCCAGCGCGCAGTTTAAGAATAGCGCAATAGAATATCGACGTTATGACGTTCAAAAAGAGATCTTACCGAAAGAACTAAGTGAGTGTGATGCTTATCTAATTACTGGAAGTAAAACAGGGGTTTACGATGATAAGTCTTGGATAGCAACCTTAAAGTTATTTATTCAAAAAGTTTATGAGCAGGGTATCAAATTGGTAGGTTTGTGTTTTGGGCACCAGATTCTGGCAGATTCGTTGGGTGGTAAAGCTGAAAAATCTGATAAAGGCTGGGGAGTTGGCGCAATGATAAGTCAAGGTGTCGAACAGGCTAAGTGGATGCCTGAAAAATTAGAATCGATTTGCTTACTGTATAGCCATCAGGATCAAGTGACATGCTTGCCACCCAAAGCAAAAGTGCTTTTTTCCAGTGACTTTTGCCAATTTGCTGCGTTTTATATACCAGATCAGGTATTGGCATTTCAAGGTCACCCAGAGTTTACGGTTGATTACTGCCACCGCTTGATGTTTATACGTCAGGCGCGTTACGCTAAAGGTCAGTATGAATATTCCGTCAAATCACTGGAACAGCCTCTGCACAGCGACGTATTAGGGCGCTGGATTATTAATTTCTTACATGATGATATACACCTATGAAACTTTCTAGCTTTGGTGAAAAATTTACCTCTCAAGCCGGTATCACATCATTAATGGATGATTTAGGGAATGCGCTTTCCTCTGGGTCGAACTCATCTAATGCAGAAATGATTATGATGGGCGGGGGGAATCCTGCACACATTCCTGAAATTCAGACTGTTTTTAAAGAACGGTTAAATGGAATCCTAAACTCAAAACAGGATTTTCAACGTTTAATTGGTATTTATGATCCGCCCCAAGGCAATATCGATTTTGTAAATGCCATGTGTAAACTATTAAATGACCAATATAGCTGGGGCTTAGGGCCCGAAAATATAGCATTAACTAATGGCAGCCAAGCGGCATTTTTTATGTTGTTCAACATGTTTGCTGGTGACTTTGAAGATGGCAGCAAGAAGCAGATTCAGTTGCCGCTTGCGCCAGAATATATAGGGTATGCCGATGCAGGTTTGAACGATAATTTTTTCAAAGCTAACCGTCCTTCAATTGAACATATCGATTCCAATACATTTAAGTATCATATTGATTTTGAACAAATAAATATCTCTACTTCCGCATTTTCAACCACCGGCGCTATTTGTGTTTCTCGGCCGACGAACCCAACGGGTAATGTATTGACTGATGATGAAGTTAGCCGATTAGATACCTTAGCAAAGCAGCACGATGTACCGTTTATTATCGATGGTGCATACGGAACGCCTTTTCCGAACCTAATCTTTACGCAAGCAACGCCAGTGTGGAATGACAACACGATTCTGTGCTTAAGTTTATCTAAGTTTGGTTTACCTGCAGCCAGAACAGGTATTGTTATTGCTGATGAAAAAATAATTAAAGCGCTTTCTGGTGTGAATGCGATTATGAATCTTGCGACAGGAAGCTTTGGCAGTATATTGGCGCACGATGTCGTTAAATCAAAAGAAATTATCCGTTTAAGTGATGAGGTTGTACGGCCTTACTATCTTGAGAAAGCACACAGAGCAGAAGCATTATTAAAAGAGAAGTTGCAAGGCTTACCATTTAGCTTACATAAGGTAGAAGGCGCGATGTTTTTATGGCTTTGGTTAAAAGGTTGTCCGGTTAGCAGCCAAATACTCTATGAGCGTTTAAAAGAAAAAGGTGTGTTGATTGTCTCGGGGCATCACTTCTTTCCGGGTTTGGATTCACCAGAAGATATGAGTTGGAAGCATCGAAATGAGTGCTTACGAATTACTTATTCGCAAGATGAGGCCTTGGTTCAAAAAGGTTTAACGATCATTGCAAAAGAAATTCACCTGGCGTATCAAGAATAAATACTCTTATTGAGATCTTTGCACTAAACCCATTCGAAGTCATTCCGGTAATGTGTTGGGTCGGAAACCATGTTTTATCGCCAGATTCGGCTATAAAAAGAGTGGGTCCCGGCAAAATAACACACCGGAATGACAATTTTTAACGTAGCAGCGATCGTGCAAAGGTCACTTATTGGACGTTTATAAATGCGCTCGTTTGTATTGTCGCGGCGACTTTCCATACCAACTAGAAAATGCGCGCGAGAAAGTACTTTGTTCACTATAGCCTAGCAATAAAGCTACCTCCGCAAGGGTGAGTTTAGGGTCACTTAAATATTTGATGGCCATCGATTTACGAGTATCTTTCAAAACTTCTCGATAAATCCTATTTTTAGCTTTAAGTCGTCGATGTAGGGTTCGTACTGAAATGTTGAGCTGATTTGCCACGACAACAGCATCCGCTTGCCCCTCATGTAAACAGCGAATTATCGTGTCACGTAGCTCAACAATAAACATGTCGTCTTCAGGTTGATGGCTTAGTAATGCTTCAGCTTGTTTTCCTAGCAGACTGTGTAAGTTTTGATCTTCATATTGAATCGGACAACTTAAATCATTAATTTGAAATGAAATAGATAGCTTTTGCTGTTTTTCTAATACAGGGCAGTCGAAGAATGACTCATAAATTGTTAGGTTTTTTTTAATGATCGACTGAGTAAATGTCACCTGCATAAGGTTCAAAGTATGAGGTGCGATAATTTCTCGCGTGATACTAATCATGGATGAGAGTAATAATTCATCTGATAGCTGGCTTGAATATCCGAAGTCAGGGTCCCATTCAATACTGAACGTTTGAAGATTAACTTGTTTAATCTCCGCTTGGCTTCCTGCATAAATAAGGCGTTGAAAACGCTTAAAGCAGAGCAAGGCTTCACCTAAATTTCGGCTCGTGCGAAATAAGTATCCGAGTACGCCGCAATGCTCTACTTTAATATGACGGCCTACTTCTAACCCAAGTGCAGGTGTATTTAGTTCCTCTTCAAGTTCATCGAGTAAGTCCCACCATTGCTGGAAAGACATCTGCTGTTTTAAGCTAAGATCATTTAGTTTTTTTGAATAGAGAGGTAAGTCAATATTAGCTATGTTTAAGTAATTTTGTAGAAAGCCGATGACATCTCTTGTGATAAAAAAATCATTTAGCATGGCTCATCCATTCTCTTTTATAGGTAAATGACTGATGGCGTGGCGCAGATTGTCAAAAAATAGGCCGCTTACGCCAATAATAGCCTGCTAAAATTGATTAAACTAGTGTCTGTTGAATAAAAGAAATTCATAACAGGTAAAAATATTATGTCGGATTTATTGCATGCTTTGGGGTTTATCGTGACCTTTGGTATTTTCTTTGTGGGTATTATCATGCTGGAAGCATGGTATTGGCGAAGAAAAGGGCGCCCTGAAGCCTATAACTTTAAAGAAACTATCGCCAATATTAGTACCGGTGGTTTGTACAAGATACTTGATGGTATTGCGATTGCACTATTTATTCAATTTTTTTATGAATATGTTCAGCAGTTTGGCTTTCAATACCAAATGAATGATGGTTTTTTAAGTATCTTGTTTTTCTTTTTAGCTGTAGATTTCTTCTTTTATCTTTATCATTTTACCATGCATAAAGTGCGTTGGTTTTGGTCGATACATGTCACGCATCATTCATCAAAAATCATGAACTTTTCAACCGCTTTACGTCAGAATTTTCTCTTGGATTTAAATTTTGGCTGGATGCTGTGGTGGATACCTTTAGCGGTTATCGGCTTTGATAAAAATTGGACAATGATCGCAATAGAGCTGAGTTTAGCGTATCAGTTTTTTATTCATACTGAAATGGTGGGTAAACTACCTAAACCGTTTGAGCTGGTTTTTAATACACCTTCTCATCACCGTGTACATCATGGCTGCAAACCAGCACAAATTGATACGAATTTTGGTGGGGTATTAATCATCTGGGATCGGCTTTTTGGTACCTTTGTCGATGAGCGAGATGCGGGGGAAATTGAATACGGCTTAACAAGTCGTCAACCAACAACCTTGAACCCACTGCGTTTGAATTTAGATGAATTTTTTCAAATGCTAAAAGACGTGGTGACTTATCGGGACCTAAAGATCCTGTATAAGCCCCCGGCATACGTCGAAGAGTATTATGGGGCAGACCCTGAAAGATTAGATCCGTCAAAAGTACAATCTCAGGCAAGCGTAAAGGCAAGTTAAGTGAGTCGTAAATTCTTTATCTTGTAAGCTCTGAATTGAAGATAGTTAAAGTAGTCAGCGCTATGTTATCGTAAGGATACGGTATTTGATTTTATCAGGAATGGATTAATGGCTGATTATACGATGACTGAAGCTCATGAACGCTTAAAAATAGAATTTGAGAATCAGCTGAAAACATCACTCAGCTGCTGGGATGCGTTAGCGAGTAAATTCTATTTTCGTGAGATGGCAGCACAAGAACATTGGATAAAAGCAGGTGATTTCTGTGTGGAGCTTTGTTTTATACTTAAAGGCTTATTCCGGGTTTATTATATCGATCAAGCAGGGAATGAAGTGAACCAACACTTCTATCAGGCGAATGAAGTATTCGCCCCAGTAAGTGCTATTATTAGCGATGAAGCATGCCAATACTATGTGGAGATCCTCGAACCGACGCAACTCATGTTAGCAGACTATAATGACCTTTATGATATCGGAGCCGATAACCCAGAATGGTTGCGACTAGAAATCAAATTACTACAAACAGTGTTTGTTAAAAATGCGAGAAGAGAAGCTCAATTATTATTGGGCAATGCCGAACAGCGCTATAAGTGGTTTTGCAAACAATACCCTGAGTTAGTAAAAAAATTACCGCAATACCATATTGCATCTTTTCTGGGCATAACACCTGTTTCACTATCAAGATTACGAAAAACTATCGGTTTAAAAGTAGTTTAGATAAGATTATTAATGTCATCCATATCAGAGGTAATTAATGTTTGCTGTTATTTTTAGAGCGAAGCCTGCTGCACAAGACGAGCTTTATAGTCAAACCGTTGAGAGAATGAGAGCGCTTGCTTTCGAAAAATATGGGTGCATTGAATTTATTACCGCCACCGAAGAAAATGACCAAGAAATCGCGATTTCATATTGGGGAGATGAAGCATCTATTATTCGCTGGCGAAAAGATTCAGAGCATATGCTTGCTCAAGAGCTTGGGCGTGCGCAATGGTATGAATCATACAGTGTTCAAGTCGTAGAAATAAAACGTGAATATAGCTATAGCGCAAATTAAGCATTTAGTGATGCATATAGGCTTTATCCTCCGTGGCCTGTTTTGCTTTTATGTTTTTCTTTTCTCACCTTTTGGTTATGGCGCATTAGTGGAATCCTCGGCATACTTATCACATGACCACTCATATCAATTTCTCTATCAAAACGATTACCGACGTTTATATCAATTAAAAGATTTCAAGCTAAACCTCAAAGAGGTAAAGCACGCTCCCCCATCATTAACCAAAAAATCTGCGAAGTGGCTTGTTAATAAGCGAAATGAGTTGTCTAACGTGATTGGCGATACAGGGGCACAATTAGATATTTTTTTTTCCGGTGAAGAAATAGAATATAACTCGAATGCTAGTTATTTAAGACTAGGTTTGGAAGCTAATTTTTCTAAGAAAGGTGAACTTTCTTTTGAGCCCGTGCTTAAATTTAAACTGGATCTGCCCACTGTAAAAAAACGACTCAAATTAGTGCTTGAAAGTGACTTGCCTGAACAAGAAACATTAAGTGAATCGAATCTTGATAGCTCTTTGGAAGATGACGATCCAACTATTTCTACTACCACAGGGGCTTTTAAATATATATTTGGTACAGCTAAAAAGTGGGATGTATCGACTTCGATCGGGATTCGGCTTAATCGAGAGCCAAACCCTTTTTGGCGAATGCGAACGAAGCGTGGCTGGAGCCTAGAACATGACTGGCATTTCAAAATATTTCAGGGCCTGTATTACTTTCATGATGACAGCTGGGGGGAAACGACGCAGTTTATTTTTGAAAAGCCTATTCATAGCTATTTTTTTGATTCAAAAAGTGAAGCCAGGTGGCGACATAATGAACGGCTGATGGAATACGCTCAAATCTTCTCGATCAAAAAGAAACTTAGTGCAATTAGAGCGATAAAGTATGAATTAGGCTTTCTATCGGAGAATCAACCTAATGTTATTTTGACGGATTATTATTTTAAAACGACTTATAGGCGACTACTTTACAAAGACTGGTTGTTTTATGAAGTTTCGCCAGAATTACTTTTCCCTAGAGAGGACTCTTTTAAAGCTAACCCGTCTGTGTTGATGAGAATTGAAATGAAATTCTCACACCTTTGAGATGCTATATTTATGGCCAAAAGGTGTGGAGGCTTATTTTATGAGAGCTAAGGTATTTAAGTGTTTGAAGCAATGTTGGACGTCGAACATTCTGTTTTAGTACGACTTCTGATGCTGTCTAATAAGGTATCATCGCGCTCGTATTCAGTGATTAACTCATCAAATGCATCAAAGTTGTCGTCATTGAGTCCGAAACTATTTTCAATACGAATTAACTCAGCTTCTTTCTTTTCCATATCACTATGAAAATTTATATTCGCACATTGGTATTGAACACTATAATCAGCATATTGCGCTTTTGTCATGACGGCGTCTGCCCAAGTTTGGCTTGATAACACCATTAGTGAAAGGCTGAATGTTGCGGCGATAGATTTAATCATTTAAAACTCCTATTTAGGCTTAACCGTTATTTCCACTTTTAAACCATCTAATTGAATTAGATCGGTTGACCTTAATGCTTCATTTTGAGGAGCGAAATTATAGTGGGATTTAATGTAAGCTTAGTTATGTTTGGTTGTTGGAGGGTAATCTTATGTATCTGAATGTAATAACAAAATTAGTGATAAAAATATTACGTAACTCGTCTACACTACTAATATCTTTCCTAATTAAAAGTTGATGCAGTGTCTATATTTTCAACCCTTTGGCGTATTTCACCTCTCTTAATTATTGTGCTTTCTTACGTGATGGTCGACAGCACATTCTTGCTTTCAATTGATGTGAATGTTCTCAGATCGTTACCTTATCTAATGGGGGGCGTGTTGTTATGCTTCGCCTCAATGTTTAACCGTAGTCGGTTTGTCGCACCGATTGTGATTACTCTGTTTGTTTATTGGTTCATACGATCTCACCTACAATCTCCTTTAAGCCAGCCTTCCACTCAAAGTTTGTTTATTGGTATAAATGTTCTGTTTTGCGCACAATTAATAATAAGCGCATTGATGCCTGAAAAAGGCCTCATGACGCGTGTTGGCTTTGCTTTCTTACTGATATTAGGGTCTGGTAACCTAATATTATTGTTTTGGGGAAGTGAGCCTATTGTTATCGCTGCGTGGCAGAGTATTGAATTACCCAATTATTTTGTTTTTATTGAGCATTACTGGCTCACGAGCCTAATATTATTGTGTCATGGTAGCACGGTAATAGTGCTTGGTTTGATCGCGTTATGGAAACGAAGTGCAGCAGAATATGCCTTATTGTTAACGTGGTTTGTTGGCTTTGTTGTGTTTGTTGATTTTGCGACCCCAGAGGTTTCGTCGCTCGGTTTTACTGGCTTGTTATTAGCGTTGTTTATTCTTTTTCAACAAAGTAATTATCAGGTCACTTATATGGACGCCTTAACTGGGATTCCAAGTCGTCGATCCATGGAAGATTATTTACCGACCTTAAGTAAACAATATGCCATTGCCATGTTGGATGTTGATCATTTTAAAAAATTCAACGATACCTATGGGCATGATGTCGGGGATCAGGTGCTTAAAATGGTTGCTAGTAAAATTCATCAGGTCACGGGAGGTGGCAGAGCTTTTCGTTATGGTGGCGAAGAGTTTATGGTGATCTTCAATCGTAGTGATACTAATGCCTGTTATGTGTACTTAGAAGCCGTTAGGGAGTCAATTCAGCATTATCATATGACCTTAAGAGGTGATGACCGTGAACCGGACAAGCAAAAAGGGACGGAGCGTCGTGGTAGTGCTAAAAGTGCGAGGCCAGAAAAAGAGATTTCGGTAACGATTAGTATTGGTATTGCCAATTCAGCGCAGGGCTTGGGTACCAAGGATGTCATTAAACTAGCCGATGAGAATTTATATAAAGCGAAGCAAGCGGGTCGAAATTGTACGGTCCGGCCAGACCTAAGTTGAAACGATTAAAGTAATAAGTGCCATGTATTCAGTCATCAAAAGTCTTTAGACTATAGCACTACAAAACATCTGGATTTTATATACATGGCTAAGTATTCAAAGCGGCATCCTGAAGCGGATGACAAAAATCAGGAAGAAGCAATGAAAATTGCGCGTGGTATCCAAAAGGCCGGACAAACCAAAGAACAAACAAAATTAATATCCCAAGGTATACAAAAGGGTATAGAGCAATATAAGAAGCAACAAAAGTCCAAAACAAGAGAGTTAAGTAAACAACTTAAGTCGGTGGCCAAAGCTAAAGAGAATGCTGCTGAGCCAGAAATGATCGAAACTGTTGTCTTCAAACAACATTGGTTACCTTGGGGCTTATTAGTGCTTTCTTGGGTTTGTTTCTCAGTAATTTATTTTCTACCAGTCTTGTAATGAGTAAAAGTAGGTTGGGGTTCATTTCATTCGGCCATAACCTATAAATTACGGAACCAACTCAAGCTATTGTTTTCAAAAGCATATTTAAGTTCAAACTTTCTTATATCAGGCTTGCGTTTATTAAGATACTAGTCAGAATGTCCAACTCAAAATTTTGACAGTAATTAATAACGTTTTATAAGGATATTAACCAGATGTTTGAACGTTTAATTTTAAGCGTTTATCTAGCTTGTGCTTGTGTAATATTAAGTTTATCGACCACGTCAGTATTGGCAGATTCCAGTTATCAGTTTTCATTAGGAGCTTATGGAGCTGACCTAGATTATGACGGTGGTGCAGACGGTGAAGGGTATGGGGTGCATGCAGCAGCCTACCTTGAACCAATTAAATTAACTGAGGCAATGCCTTACAATCTAACGCCTTTTTATTCACGTACTTCAGGTCTGTTTTTAAACTCACTAAGTCTCGTGTTACTGATCTTAATGCTATAAGGGGTGGGCAGATCTTAAAAAAAGCAGATGGCCATGTTTCATCTATCAGTATGCGCTTGGCGAATTCGGAGCTTCCTGTGTGGGCCGCGCTGAATTATACCCGGGTAGGGAGTTCTCATTATGAGTTTTCAAATGGGACAAGTTGGACCGTTGACCGTCGCTATATTAAAAGCGCAACAGTAGGGTGGTATATTAACGACACACTTGGTCTATATGGCTTTTATGAAGATGGTGAGTTGGATAGCCGAGGTGTGGGAATGCATTATTTATATGGCTTGGGTTCTTTAGGGTTTGTTGAAGCGAGCCTTCAATATACTAAAATAGATACTGAGGAAACACGACTTGAGGTTGTAAACTCTACAGTTAGAAATGCAAATGTAAGTTCTGCTAATGAAAGGGTTAGAGCTGTAAGTCTACGCTATTTTCCTACGGTAAAAGCCGAAATTGGCTTAAGGTCTCAAAAGATGGACTATGAATATGGTGATTCATACGCTTATTCTATTACTGATAATGCCAGTTATTACATCTTATCAAATTTACAATTAGGTATTAGTTATCACGATGTATCTCAAGATAATGTTGCGATTCGAACGGGTAAAATGGAATATAGTTCGTTGAGTGGCAGTGCAAGCCTCAAGTTTTAATAATATTATTCTTTAAGATAATGGTCGTATATTTCTTGGTAGCGACCACTATCTTTTAAGTGTTTTAAGCCAAGGTTAAAGTCGTCTCTTATGGATGGGTCTCTAAAAATTGGTCGATAATTATTTAAATCGAGTTCAATAAACTGATGCTCTGTGATGGCTTTAGGTGCGAATTTTCTTGTTTTCTTAAATTGTAAACTGTAATACTTATAAATATTACGATCACTCAATACCACATCATACCGTCCCATGTTTAACGTCAGTACCTGCAGCTTTTGATCATCCAATTCGTAGTAATTTCCGGCTGTTTTTACTGAGGCTAGCCATTTTGGATAGCGTTTTATGGCGCCTTGAAATGAGATAACAGATAGGCCTTTTAGGTCTTCAGGTTTTTTTATCGTTAGCTTTTTTTCTTTCAAGGTGATGAATACATTGTCATACCAAACGGCCGGGTTTCCGTAATGACCTCCGTAAGCGGTAAGATCTTCACCTAGGTCTGTCATGGTCGCATTGACATACTTTTGTTTGAACGCGATTGGGATTCTGGCAAAAGGGTAATAACTGGGGACCAAGGTATGTCCTTTAAACGCTAATGCTTCACCGATTACATCGAGTTCGAGGCCTGAGTTTGTTTCTGGAAAGCAAAAAGGCGGTATTTTCTCGCCGAAAGACATTGATACACTTTCACTGAGCACTACGTTAGCTTGGGCTAGACAGAATAATAATATGGCAAGTAGTTTTAGTGAGTGCATATGCTTCTCTAAAATAGAGTGTTCTGAGTTAATTATAGTCCTATATAGCGATGCTATATAGGTAAAGGCCAAATAATTAGGCCATCATTTAAAGTAAACGTTTGGCTAACGCGCTCCTATATGTTCAAAGAATGTTATTCAAGGGTTCACGTTTTTACTTAATAGTTCAATAATACTTGAGAAATCTTTTTGTCCATCACCTTGGCCTTGCTTTTGTGTATACATTTCTAATGCAAGTTTACCCAGTGGCGTATTGCTGTTTGTCGCTGTGGCATTATCCATGGCCAGACCTAGATCTTTAGCCATTAAATCAACCATAAACCCGGGTTTATAATTATTTGATGCGGGACTGTTTTCCATCACGCCAGGGTAGGGGTTATATTTTTCAAGGCTCCAGTTACTGCCTGAGCTTGCCAACATGATCTCTGAAAGTACCTTGGGGTCTAAGCCATTTTTGGTGCCGAGTTTTAAGGCTTCAGAACTACCAATCATATGAATAGCTAATAACATGTTGTTGCACATTTTAGCAACTTGGCCTGAACCGCTTTCTCCCGCATGAAAGATATTAAGTCCCATATTGGCTAATACATCGTGTGCATGTTCGAATGCTTGTTTGGAGCCACCACACATGAAGGTAAGTTTGCCTGATTGAGCGGCAGCGACACCACCTGAAACAGGCGCGTCGATCATATCTAATCCTAATTTTTCACAGGCTTTATGAACCGCGATGGCTGTTTCTGCATCAATGGTTGAAGAATCAATGATGAGTGGTTTATTACTTAAATTATTGAGCAAGCCATTTTCGCCATCGTCAGAGCCAAGATATAGACGGGCAACATGTTTGCCTGCGGGCAGCATAGTGATCACCACATCGGCTTTTAAACAGGCATCATCTGCAGATTTACTGGCATACGCCCCTTCATTAGCTAATTTATTAAGCGCCTCAGGTACTAAGTCAAACACGCGAACTGTGTGGCCTGCTTTTAGAAGGTTTAATGCCATTGGTGCGCCCATATTACCGAGCCCAATAAATGCAATCGTCGTCATGTCAGCTATCCTATTGTTGTGTTTGATTTAGCTTTCGTAATTATTTTATTGTCTAGCTTCAATGGGTTTGTGTCCCAAGGAGCAGTAAAAAAACGCTCTAATAAGCTACAGGGTATTTCACTAAAGTGCTTAAACTGCCACTTTGGTGACTTATCTTTATCAATCAGCAGGGCGCGCACACCTTCAGCAAATTCTGGGTAGCGAATGACGTTTGTTGCCAGTTGAAATTCTGAAAGAAAGACTGTTTCAAGATTTGAATGACGGTGACGTCTCAGTTGCTCATAAATTAAAATCGATGAAAGTGGTGATCCGTGAGTAATCGTTGATTTAGCCTTGCTGAACCAATGATTGTCCTCATCGAACTGATTAATCTCAAGTAATACTTCAGCTAAGGAGGTATGGAGACAAATTGTTTCTAATAATTTGTGATGAACCTGAATTTCAGACTCCATCATGGTGTTTAATGCTTTTGTACCTAATGCAAAGGATTCGATTTGTTTATCAATCAGGTGATGGTTTTTTTGTATATCTGAGGTATCCCAATCTACCTTTTGAAGGCTTTTTAGTAGTTGATTGTGCGTATTCCAAGGAATAACGTGGTCTGCTAGTCTGGTATAAAGTGCATCGCGTGCATTGATACTAGCGCCAGTCAACGCAAAAAATACTCCAAAGTTGTAGGGCATTTGATTTAAAAAGTAAGTGCCGCCGACATCAGGAAAAAGCCCTATGCTAATTTCTGGCATAGCAATACGAGTAGATTCTGTTGCAATGCGGTGGCTGGCACCCGCCATTAAACCTAATCCGCCTCCCATCACAATGCCGTTTCCAAAACAAATAATTGGTTTAGAGTAGGTATGAAGCTGATAATTTAATTGGTATTCGCTTTTGAAAAAAGCTTCGCCTTGGGTACATGGACCGCCCGGTGATTCAATAGCGGACTGATAAAGTTCTTGAACATCTCCGCCAGCACAAAATGCCTTATCGCCACTGCCGATTAAAATAACGAGGGCTATGCTTTCGTCAGTTTCCCAGTCTCTTAATTGAACAAACATGGCTTCAACCATTGATAAAGTTAAGCTATTTAAGGTTTTTTCAGCATTGAGTCTAAGCATGCCAATCTTTCCTGTGCTGGCTTGTAACTCACTGATAACAAGGCTTTCTTGATCGTGGTCTTGACTCATATTTGTACTCATTCTTTCGCTTTGAATGTGGATCTTTATATTAATGAAAACTTAGCTCATCACTTACGTATACTTGTTTCCTAAGTGATGGCTTGTTTAGTCGTGAGACCACTTTGGCTTACGCTTCTCTAAAAATGAATTGGTACCTTCCAACTGGTTTTTTTCACCGATTAAATCGACAAACTCACTCCGTTCATCTTCAAGGCCTGCTTGGATCGCATTTTCTCTTGCTTTGTTTAATAAGCGTTTACATGCACGAACAGCATCAGGGCTTTGTTTGCTGATTTTGTCTGCTAAAACCAGTGCATGCTCAAGTGCTTGGCCTGTTTCAACGACTTCAATCGCTAAACCTGTTTGAACAGCCGTTTCGGCATTCATACGTTCACCTAATAAAATCATTTTGCTTGCCCAAGCTTCACCAATTAACCATGACAAACGCTGCGTGCCACCAGCGCAAGGAAGCAGACCAACTGTTGCTTCTGGTAAGGCAATTTGTGCTTGTTGTTCAATGATGCGCATATCGCAGGATAACGCACACTCTAAGCCGCCACCCATTGCGTAACCATTAATCGCGGCAATCGTAATACCATTGAAATTTGCCAAGGTTTCAAACGCTTCACCAAAGCGTTCCGCTACATCAGATGCCTTGGCTTTATTACCCTCAGCAAATTGATTTAGGTCAGCACCGGCTGAAAAGAATTTCTGGCCTTGTCCATGCATAACGATAGCGATGATTTCAGGCATGGTATTTAATCGTTCAACCACCTTTTTTAATCCTGTTAAACTTTCTATATCCCAAGTATTCGCTGGAGGATTGTTAATCGTAATCTGGGCGGTGTGATTCAATAGCTTAACTTGAACCTTATCCGTTGTAGAAAGTGGTGATTCTGTCATTTTTACTACCTTATGAGTCTTATTTATTGAGTGCTTCGGCGGCTTACCGTTTGCATCGTGGGTTGATTTATCCATTAAGCGACTAACTAAGCAGGTTCATATCTGTATCAGCTAAGAGTCGTTTAGCAATGATAATTCGCATTATTTCATTCGTACCTTCCAAAATTCGATGTACACGAGTATCTCTAAAATATCGCTCAAGTGGATATTCTTTGATATACCCATAACCTCCGTGAAGTTGTAAGGCTTCATCACATATACGAAAGCATAGGTCAGTGGCAAAACGCTTTGCCATGGCGCAGTAAGTTGCTTTGTCTGAGTGATTTGTATCCAATTTATAGGCCGCTAACCGGATCATCTGTCTTGCTGCTGTTAGTTCTGTCAGCATATCAGCCAATTTGAATTGTGTCGCTTGAAATTCGCTGATCGCTTGGCCAAATTGTTTACGCTCTTTAACGTAATTCATGCTTAATTCAAGGCTTTTTCTTGCGGTACCAAGGGAGCAAGCGGCAATGTTAATGCGCCCACCGTCTAAGCCCTTCATGGCTAGTTTAAAGCCTTGGCCTTCTTCTGCTAATCTATGGTCAAGCGGTATACGTACATTGTCAAAGTTAATTAATGCCGTTGGTTGATTATTCCAGCCAAGCTTTTGTTCCTTCTTACCAAAAGATATGCCCGTTGTGTCGGCGGGTACCACAAAGCAGGTAATGCCTTTTGCACCATTAGGAGAAGTGCGTGCCATGACCACTAATAAATCAGTTTCACCAGCACCAGAAATAAATGCTTTGGTGCCATTTAATATATAGTGGTCGCCATGCCTTTCTGCCTTGGTGGTAAGTGACGCGGCATCAGAGCCCGCACCGGGCTCCGTTAAACAATAGCTGACTAATTTTTTTCCCGATGCTAAATCAGCACACCAGGCACTTTGAACTGAGGGTTGGCCATAACGCGCGAGCATGTTAAAAGCCATATTGTGAATGCTAATAAACGCTGCTGTCGAGGTACATTCACTTGCTAGTTCCTCTATAATAATTGAGCTATCTAAGCGACTTAGGCCAATGCCATCGTGAGCTTCAGGTATATACATGGCCATAAATCCCAGTTTACCTGCTTCAATAAAGGCATCCTTTGGGAATATTTGGTGTTCATCCCAATCTTTTGCAAAGGGTGCTAACGCCTGTTGAGCAAACTTTCGCGCGGTTTGCTGGAAGGCGTATTGATCTTCAGTTAAGTCGTAATTCATTTTGTTCTCAATGGTTGGTCTTGATGCGATCTAATATGCATCGCTATTTTAATGAAATAGACATATTCGGAGCATGTGCAGAAGGCGCTTTCCAGCTGGTCGTAACTGTTTTTGTTTCAGTATAAAAACGTACGCCTTGCTTACCATAAGCATGTAGATCACCCATAAAAGAGCCTTTCCAGCCGGTAAATGAAAAGAAAGGAAGCGGGACGGGAATAGGAAGATTAATTCCCACTTGGCCAACTTCAACTTCGTGTTGGTATTTACGTGCATGGATGCCCGAGGTGGTGAAAATCGAGGTGCCATTACCATAAGGGTTTGCATTAACAAGTGCGAGCGCTTCATCGAGCGAATTTACATTGATACAAGAAACAACCGGGCCAAAGATCTCTTCAGTGTAAATATCCATCTCGGTGGTAACGCCTGTAAATAGCGTGGGGCCAACCCAATTACCATCAGGAAAACCTTCCACTTTAATCCCTCTACCGTCAATTAAACAATTAGCCCCTTGATCAATACCACTTTGGATCAGTGCATTGACGCGTTTGACAGCCGATTTGTTGATAAGAGGACCAAATGCCGCATCGGGGTGATCCCATACATTCGGTTTAACCGTTGATAAACGTTCAGCTAATTCATTCGCCCATTCAATCGTTTTACCCACAAAAACAATCACACTAATTGCCATGCAACGTTGTCCAGCAGCGCCTACTGTTGCACCCACTAGTGCGTTCATAACGGTGTCTTTATCTGCATCAGGCAACACGACCATGTGGTTTTTTGCGCCTGCAAAACATTGAGCGCGTTTGAAGTGTTGCGTGGAAGTTTGATAAACATGTTTTGCAACCGGAACTGAGCCAACAAATGACGTGGCAACAATGTCTGGGTGCGTTAATAGCTGGTTTACTTGTGCTTTTGTACCGTGAATTAGTTGTACCAAACCAGCGGGAGCACCTGCTTCTTGAAATAGCTCTAATAAACGAACGGTGGCTAAAGGAACTTGCTCAGAAGGCTTGAGTATCATGGCATTGCCACAGGCAGTTGCCAGGGGAAACATCCAAAGGGGGATCATCGCAGGAAAATTAAACGGGGTAATTCCCAAAGTCACCCCTAAGGGTTGAATAATGCTATAGGTGTCAACACCACTCGCGACATTTTCAACTGTTTCGCCCATTAACAAGGAGGGGATATTACATGCATGTTCAACTACTTCGATACCTCGCCATACATCCCCCATGGCATCTTCAAGGTTTTTTCCAGTGTCTTCGGCTAATATTTTGGCAATTTCTTTTTGGTGTGCTTTCAATAGGTGCTGATAACGAAACATCAATCGGGCTCGTTCAGTCACAGAGGTATTTCGCCATAATTTAAATGCCGCTTTAGCGCCTAGTACCGCAGTTTCAATTTCTTGCTCTGTTGCCAAGGGAACTTCGGCGAGCACAGCTTGCGTGGCAGGGTTCAAAACAGAAAGCGTTTCAGTGCTTTCACTTTGAATAAACTTACCATTAATGAGTAAAGGAACTTGTATTGTCATGATGTTATCCGCATGGTGGTTATATGCTAATAAGATTACTCCCAATTTAAATAAATTGAATGACATAAATTGCGGGTAATATGGAAAATATTGCTTTATTGTTGGTTTCCTTCTTATTTATAGCAGGTTCTTAATGAGTGATCCTTCTGCATGGCCTTTATCCGAAGATGCTTTTCGTATTTTGGTACCTGATGATATGTTGCTGATGTTAGAGAAACATGCTTTATCTCGCGATTGCTTTCCTACCGCTTTAGGGTATTACCCTCGTGCTTATGATCACCAAATGCGGCGAATCGGGCATGATGATTATATTATGATTTATTGCGCTACTGGCGCTGGTGAATTAGTGACGGATTCCTACCAGGGGCAGGTTGTAAGTGGAGATTTAATCGTTTTACCCCCGGGTACAAAGCATCTGTATGCCTCTAAAGATAACTCACCCTGGACATTATTCTGGTGCCATTTTCGTGGCGCGCTAGCGGGTAATTTTTATCAGCAGCTTCCTTTGAGGTCGAGTTGCCCAATTATTCATGGGTCTAATGACTTGACGCTTCAATCCAGTTTTAGCAGTCTGATACGTACGGCGCGGAAAGCGTATAGTGTGTCGGACTACATTCATGTCGCGAATCATTTACGGCATACTTTAGCCTTGATAGAGCCTATTTATCGACAGGTAAATAATTCGCCGGTAAGGACTGCTTTGTCAGAAGCGAGCGTTTCCGAGCTGAGAGAGTATATGCGTGATAATTTGCATAAACAACTTAGCTTGGATGATTTAGCCAGAGTGAGTAAACTATCTAAATATCATTTTAATCGTAAATATAAAGCACTCACGGGACACTCTCCTTTACAGCACTTTATTGAATTAAAAATAGAACAGGCCTGCTTTTTATTAGAAAGTTCTCACTTGCGCATTGCAGATATTGCGTTTCAGTTGGGGTATGATGACCCTTTATATTTTTCGAGAGTGTTTAGGAAGATAATGGCGGTTTCACCCAGTCAGTATCGTAAAGCTTTACACTAACACTCTTACAAACGCCTAAACATATATCGATCGAATACCTTCTTTATGCTCACAGAAAACCAAAAAAAATTAATACAAACAACCTATCGTAAATTTACTGATCGTGAAGGTTTTAGGCCTCGCTATGGTCAGCGAGTGATGATCGCTGAGATTGCGAAATATTTGGGGTCGATCAAAGAAAATGATCAGGGCTTGCGTAAAAGTCCTCCTGCGGTGTGTGTGGTAGAGGCGGGCACCGGAACAGGTAAAACATTAGCTTACTCTATTTCCGTTTTACCTTTAGCGTTAGAAGAAGGGCGTACCGTCATTATTTCTACGGCGACGACCGCATTGCAAGAGCAGGTAATGAGTAAAGATTTACCTGAATTAGCAAAACATTCAGGCTTAGACTTTAACTATACCCTAGCAAAAGGCCGTGGACGTTATGTGTGTTTGAGTAAGCTGGATCAGCAACTTGAAAATACCGGGAGTGAGCAAACAGCCTTACCACTATTCATGATACAAGGTGATAATCAAACGGTTGATAAATCTGAACTTGAAGTATTTCTTTCGAGTTACGCATCAGGTAAATGGGATGGCGATAGAGATACTTGGGAGAGCGTGATTGATAACGATGTTTGGCGTTCACTCTCAACCGATAACCAACAATGTTCAAAGCGACGATGTAGTTACTTTAATTCTTGTCCTTATTATGAAACACGTAAAACCTGGGATGACGCCGATGTAATTGTCGTGAATCATGATCTCTTGCTTTCAGATCTCGCTTTAGGTGGTGGGGTTTTATTACCTGCTCCAGAGTCGTCGATTCTTGTGTTAGATGAAGCACACCATCTTGCCGATAAAGCATTAAATCATTTTACAGTGAATGGTGGGTTAAAAAGTGCAGACACTTGGTTGAAATCTCTGAGTAAAGTAATGGTTGAATTTTCGCCTTACCTTGGACAAGGTAACTATTTAGGGCGTCATATCGCAGATATTTCTGATGTATCGACCAAACTGCATGAGTGGCTTACTCGAACTTATGACTTCTTGATCGAAACCATTGATTGGGACCAGGAAGAAGCAAACGGTGCTAGGCGTTATCGTTTTAAACAAGCCATTGTTCCTGATGCTTTATTGGAAATGGCGGGTGAACTGAAAGTAATGTTCGCGAGCCTCTGTCGTTTATTGGATGACATTCGTTCAGAAGTGACGAAAGCCGTGGATGAAAAGTCTGATTGTGGTTTGTCTCGTGAAGAGGGTGAACAGTGGTTTCCAGTGTTTGGAAGTTTGTGTAATCGCGCTGAGAATCTTCATGCTTTGTGGATGTTCTATGGGAAAGAACAGAAGGAAGGCGGGGTACCCAATGCGCGTTGGTTAGTGTATCGAGAGTATGAAAATCAAGCAGATATCGCTCTTTATGGAAGTCCTTTAAGTGCGGGCGGGTTGTTGCATGAAGAGCTATGGAAAAAATGCTACGGCGCGGTATTAACCTCTGCAACGTTAACCGCTTTGGGCACGTTTGACCGATTAAGCCAAAAAGCAGGGCTTCCAAAAGAGAGTGTTTATCATAAAGTTGAAAGCCCTTTTGATTTTTATAATGTCGCTAAATTGTTAATACCCAATATGAATGCTTCAGCGGGTGAGCCAGAAGCGCATACACAAGAAATTTCTTCTAACTTAGCGAGGTGGATAGGAGAGGATAAAGCAGTTTTAGTATTATTCAGCTCGCGACGACAAATGAATGATGTGTGCTATCAAGTGGACCGAGACCTACGCGAAGATATCATGACGCAAGATGACTTTAGCAAGCAAGAGCTGATAAAAAAGCATAAAACAAAGGTTGATGAGGGAGAGCGAAGTATTCTTTTTGGCTTAGCTTCTTTATCTGAGGGGGTTGATCTTCCCGGTAACTATCTAACGCATGTTGTGATTGCAAAAATTCCTTTTTCTGTACCGAATGATCCTTTAGAGGAAAGCATTAGCGAATGGTTAGAGTCACAAGGTCGGAACCCTTTTATGGAAGTTTCAGTACCTGATGCGAGCTTAAAGTTGATCCAAGCTTGTGGGCGTTTGATAAGAACAGAGCAGGATACGGGGCAGATTACAATTTTAGATAACCGTTTGATTACTCGTCGTTATGGTAATTTGATTATAAATTCTCTGCCGCCCTATCGCAGGGTGAGCGAATAGAGGTTTAAAGGTATTCTAAATTTTAGGCAAAAAAAAGCGATAATTTGATGCCGAAAAATATCAAATTATCGCGTTCACAAGTTGGGCTATTGTAGGGTGCCCAGATTGGAAAAACTTTCTAAAAACTCTATCAAGACTTAAATGATGTTGAACAAAAAGGCCTGAAGTTTTTTGCTCAACACATTTCGTCTTGATGTAGCTATATTAGGAGGTGGGGGGGCTTAATTAGATCGTCCATAGGGCTTACGCCTAGGCTTAATGTGATAGTAGTGTGATGTGTGTCACACAAGTATTGCTTTTTGAGTGTTTGCGCACGTTTTTATCTTCGTTTATATTTGAATACCGTGCAAAAAAGAGTGTCACTGTACTTATTTTACTTTAAAGCGCTATCGATAAATTAAACGCTTATATTAATCTGTATATTTTTGAACGATGCGTTGGCTGGTTCCATCCTGTTCCATTGATTTTAATGTATCGGTAAACATTGTTTTCCATAGCAACTTGTCGTCTAAGGGAAACGCTTGCGATAGAACAAAGTAAGCACCTCTGGTTTTTTTTAAGGGCTTAGAGAGAGCAAAAATATCGGATATGTTTTTGATATTTTTATATGTATGTTTTAGTTTATGCTTCACAACGAGGTTATTTCCAACAAATGCATCAATCCCTCCCATCAATAACCGTCTAAAGGCATCGTCGAAGCTGAATATTTGAATCATGTTTATATCACCACGAGAGCTGGCTTTATCGAATTCCTCACTGACCACAAACCCAGCTTCTATACCGATACGCTTGCCATAAAGGTCTTTTATATTGGAGTAGTTAAAGCCCATTTTCTGGGTCGTAAATAATTTAAACGTGCTGTAGTGAATTGGGTGGGTAAAGAGAGAAAAGTCTTCTCGCTCTGGTGTTTTAAATAAAGCAAAGCTACCAACGGTGTCACCGTTCTTAGTCATTTTCAGTAAGCGTTTCCAAGGTACCAGTTTGATGTTTATTTGTATGTATAGTCGTTTAGCTACTTCTTGGAATAGCTCAATATCAATGCCTTTAACTTGTTTGTTTTCATCTGAGTAGGAGAACGGGGGGTAGTCATCATCGCCAATAATATTGAAGGTTTGCCCAAAAGTAAAAACAGAGAATAATGACAAAATTAGACCAGCAATTAGTCCTCTAAGCATAAGATATTCTCATGATTATTAAAGGTGTATATAATTATAGTATATTTTTAATGATTCGTTGATGATTCGTTGATGATGATTATCGCTAGTTGCAACTATTTGAAATTTAAAGTGTTGAAAATCAAAAGGGTAGTAGATGGACGTCGAAATTGAGATTAATGGGGGAATTGAAAAAAATGAAGTTATCGCCTTATATCAAGAAAATAAATGGTCATCAGCAGAAAAACCAGATCAATTAATTCTGGCTCTTCAGAACTCGCATACGCTAGTTACGGCCCGTATTAATGGAGTGCTGGTAGGTATTGGTAATGCGATATCTGATGGTCACCTTGTTGTGTATTATCCACATATGCTTGTACATCCTTTATATCAAGGAAAAAATGTTGGCAGAAAAATGATGGCTGCTATGCAAACTATCTACGGACATTTTCATCAGCAAATGCTCACAGCTGATGGAGATGCAATAGAATTCTATAAAGCGTTAGGGTTTGAGCGTGCGGGCAATACATTATCGATGTGGATTTATGCAGGTGCCGAGCATTAGATTCTACAGAGTATGAGATGATGCTAAAAGTTATTCACTAGTGCTATTTTCTGAATGCTCGGTGACAGGTATAATAACTGAACTTTATTTACTGTACTGGATAATTCCATGAATGATGAAATCAATTACCAAAACAACCCGTTACATGGGCTTAGTTTAAAGAACTTGTTGATTCAAATAGTTGATCATTATGGTTTTGAAATACTTTTTGCCTATTTAAATATCAATTGCTTTAAGACCAACCCAAGTATTGAATCTAGTGTGAAGTTCCTTAAAAAAACAGAGTGGGCACGGCAAAAGGTTGAAGTATTCTATCTATATGAATTTAAACGTTTGCCTAGAGCGTCTTCTGCTCAGTTTGCATTACCTCCTAGGGACCGTATTGTGCCAGAAGGTCAAACCCCAGGTGAGCCAGCTGAGTTGGATTTTGAAGATGCTGAACGCTTACGTGAAAAGCGTGAAAGAAAAGCCGCTGAGCGAAATCAGAATAAAGGTGAACGCTCAGGTCGTGATTTTGGTACACAACCATATGGTGGGCAAGCTAAAAAAAGAAATTATGGCAGTGATCGTGATGATTATGAACCTTCTAACTCTCCTTCAAGTACAGATGCGGGGGATACTGTAGACCCATGGGCGAAGTGGAAATAAGGGGTTAACTTTTAGTCCTGGGCTTCAGGGTCCTCTACTTTTATTGGAGGACAATGAAATTCAGCAACCGTTTCATCGTCGTCGAGACTATAAAGGTGGACATCAAAACCCCAGAGTCGGTGGACGTGCTTCAGTACACTTTCGGTGCTGTCTGCCAAAGGGACGCGCTGGTTGGGAACGTGCCTAAGCGTTAGCGAGCGATCACCACGTAAATCCACATCCCAAATTTGAATGTTTGGTTCTTTCATACTCAAATTATATTGCATCGATAATTGCTCTCGCACATACCGATAACCGTTTTCATTATGAATACCGGTAATTTGATAGTTTTCTGCCTGATCGTCATCTTTAATGGAGAACAGTTTCAGATCACGAATGACTTTGGGTGAAAGGTATTGGAGAATAAAACTTTCATCTTTAAAGTTACGCATTGCAAAGTCTAAGGTTTCTAGCCAATCTGACCCTGCAATATCAGGGAACCAATGCTTATCTTCATCTGTGGGTGATTCACAAATACGACGCAAGTCCTGAAACATAGAGAAACCTAATGTGTAGGGGTTAATACCACTAAACCATTTGCTGTCAAAAGGTGGCTGATATACCACTGCTGTATGTGAGGTTAAAAACTCCATGATAAACCCTTCATCGACCAACTTTCTATCATAAAGCGTATTCATAATTGTGTAATGCCAGAAGGTAGCCCATCCTTCATTCATTACCTGTGTCTGACGTTGTGGGTAAAAATACTGTGCAATCTTACGTACAATACGAATCACTTCTCGTTGCCACGGTTCTAAAAGCGGTGCATTTTTCTCAAAAAAGTAGAGTAAGTTTTCTTGAGGTTCATCTGGAAATCGTGTGTTTAAAGTTTCACATTCATTTTCCGGGCTGATTGGTATCGTTCTCCATAGTTCATTGACTTGTTGCTGCATGTGCAGTTCGCGTTCTTTTTGGCGTTTGGATTCTTCTTCGGCAGAAATAGGAGCAGGGCGTTTATAACGATCTACCCCGTAATTCATAAGTGCGTGGCAGGAGTCTATTATCTTTTCTACTTCATCAATTCCATGGCGTTCCTCGCATTTTGAAATGTAGTTCTTGGCGAATAATAAGTAATCGATTATCGAACTCGCATCAGTCCAGGTTTTAAATAGGTAGTTACCTTTGAAAAATGAATTGTGACCATACGCCGCATGTGCAACGACTAAGGCTTGCATCATCATGGTATTTTCTTCCATGAGATAAGCGATGCACGGGTCAGAATTAATGACTATTTCATACGCTAGCCCCATCTGTCCTCGTTTGTAGTTTTGTTCGCTATTTAGAAACTGCTTTCCAAATGACCAATGGTGATAGCCCAAAGGCATGCCGACAGAAGAATAAGCATCTAACATTTGTTCAGAGCTAATGATTTCTATTTGATTTTGATAAGTGTCGAGCCTGTACTCTTTAGCGATTTTGGCAATTTCTACATCATACTTTTCTATCAGCTCAAATGACCATTCAGAGCCGGTCGAAATGAAGTTGTGCTCGGCTTGTTTACTCATGATGACTCCCTTTACGAGAAAATAATTCTCTGAAAACAGGATAAATCTCACTTTCATCACTGATGTTTTTTATCGAAAAGCTATCAGGGAACTCAGGGTTTAAGCTTTCATACTCGTGCCATAAACTTTGGTGTTCCAACTTTGTTATTTCAATATAAGCGTAATACTGTACTTCAGGTAATATGTTTTCGCTAAGGAGTTTGGAGCATAAAGGAGAGTCATCATTCCAATTGTCACCATCAGAAGCCTGTGCGGCGTAGATATTCCAGTCAGAGGAAGGGTAGCGTTGTTTGATAATGTCATTCATGAGTTTTAGGGCACTTGAAACGATCGTGCCCCCAGTTTCTCTAGAATAGAAAAACTCCTCCTCGTCTACTTCTTTAGCGCTGGTGTGATGACGAATGAATACCACATCAATTTTTTTGTAGTTTCGTTTCAAAAATAAATACAGCAGAATATAAAAGCGTTTCGCGATGTCTTTATGCATTTGGCTCATCGATCCTGATACATCCATCAAGCAAAACATCACCGCGCTGGTGCTAGGTAGTGGGATTTTTATATGTTGATTAAACTTCAGGTCGAATTCATCAATCCATGGTATTTTTTTGATGCGTTTTTTTAGTGCATCAATCTCTAATTTTAGTGTTCGAATTTCCTCTATGTAACTTTCTGGTGATGACTCAAGGTCTATTAATTTTAATTCGAGTGTTTTAATGCTTTCACGTTTTTTCCCTGTGAGCGCTAAGCGTCTTCCAAAGGCTTTTTTTAGGGAGCGAACGACATTGATTTTGGCAGGGTTTCCCTTATTTGCAAATCCGGCCCGTTGATACTTAAAGGATGTTGTATCCTTTAACTGCTTTTTTACTAGGTTGGGGAGCTCAAGGTCTTCAAACATGAATTCGAGAAACTCTTCTTGAGATATTTGAAATACAAACTCATCCATGCCTTCGCCAGAATTACTCGCTTCACCTTGGCCTGATCCTTGCCCTCCTTGACCATCAGGAGGGCGAGCAACTTGATCGCCAGTTGTAAATTCTTTATTACCAGGATTTACAGTTTCTCGAACCCCCCCTTGACCTGCTCTAAAAGTAGGTTCGTCTAAGTCTTTTCCAGGAATACTAATACTTTCACCACGGTCAACGTCGGTGATGCTTCGTTTACCCACAGCGTCAGAGACCGCCTTTTTAATATGGTGGCGATAACGTCGAAGAAAGCGCTCGCGATTGACGGCGCTTTTGTTTTTACCGTTAAGTCGACGGTCAATAATATGGGTTAAGCCCATTCATTTCTCCTGACTCAAGTGATGTTCCCGTCAAGGAAGTAAACTGCTTGGCTGCATTATGTCGGTGATATAGCGTCTGTTTTATTGCAGCATGAAGCGCCTTGGCGTCCTCTATGGTTCATGTCATAAACATTTTAATATTTACTGTGACTTTCGAACGCGTAAATACCATTCTGCAAGGAGTCTGACCTGTTTTTCGGTGTAGCCTCGGTCAATCATGCGCTCTACAAATTCTTCATGTTTATGTTTGTCTTCATGCGAGCTCTTTGGGTTGAATGAGATAACGGGAAGTAAATCTTCGGTATTTGAAAACATTTTCTTTTCAATCACTGCGCGTAGTTTTTCATAACTCTGCCAAGAAGGATTTTTACCATGATTATTTGCGCGAGCTCTCAGCATAAAATTAACAATTTCATTTCGAAAATCTTTAGGGTTGCTTATGCCTGCTGGCTTTTCAATTTTCTCAAGTTCTTCGTTAATGGCGGCCCGATCAAATATTTCACCGGTTTCAGGGTCTCGATAGTCTTGATCTTGTATCCAAAAATCGGCATAGGTAACATAACGATCAAAGATGTTTTGACCATATTCAGAATATGACTCTAAATAAGCGGTTTGGATTTCTTTGCCGATAAATTCTACATAATGGGGCGCAAGGAATTCTTTAATATAACGTAAGTATTGTTCAGCGGTTTCTTGCGGGAACTGTTCTTGCTCAATTTGTTTCTCAAGCACGTAAAGTAAATGTACAGGATTTGCTGCGATTTCGGTGGTATCAAAGTTAAAGACGCGTGACAGTATCTTGAAAGCAAAACGGGTGGAAAGGCCTGCCATTCCTTCATTAACACCTGCGTTGTCTTTGTATTCTTGCATTGATTTTGCTTTAGGGTCGGTATCCTTGATGTTTTGCCCGTCATATACTTTCATTTTTGAGTCAATATTTGAATTCTCTGGTTCATTTAAACGCGAAAGAACTGAAAATTGGGCTAGCATACTTAAAGTGTCGGGTGCGCAGGGAGCCTTGCTGAGAGAGCTGCTCTCAAGTAGCTTCTCATAAATTTTTATTTCTTCGGTTACCTTTAAGCAGTAAGGTACTTTTACGATTGATATTCGATCTAAAAAGGCTTCATTATTTTTATTATTACGAAAGGTCTGCCATTCAGATTCATTTGAGTGCGCTAAAATAATACCCTCAAAAGGTATTGCGCTCATCCCTTCGGTAGAATTATAGTTGCCTTCTTGCGTTGCTGTTAATAAAGGGTGAAGCACTTTAATAGGAGCTTTAAACATTTCAACAAATTCCAGCATGCCCTGGTTGGCTAAACATAAGCCGCCACTAAAACTGTAGGCATCTGGGTCATCTTGAGAGAAATCTTCCAGCATTCTAATATTTACCTTACCAACCAAGGCTGAGATATCTTGGTTGTTTTCGTCACCAGGTTCGGTTTTAGCAATGGCGACTTGGTCTAAAATAGAAGGCCATAATTTCACTACTTTAAATTTACTGATGTCTCCACCGTACTCATGCAAGCGCTTTACAGCCCAAGGGGACATGATGGCACCTAAGTAGCGTGAATCAATACCATAATCCTCTTTAAGCAGCGGACCATCTTCTTTTTCATCGAACAATGCTAAAGGTTTGTCGTGCACTGGAGAGTCTTTAATGGCGTAAAAAGGAACTTTTTGCATCAAGTCTTTTAACTTTTCAGCGAGAGAGGATTTACCTCCGCCAACAGGGCCTAGTAAATAAATTATTTGTTTCTTTTCTTCTAAGCCTTGAGCGGCATGTTTGAAGAACGAGACGATTTGTTCAATGCATTCCTCCATGCCATAAAAATCACTAAATTCTTTGTAGCGTTTAATGACTTTGTTAGAAAAAATACGGCTAAGACGAGGGTCTTTGGAAGTGTCGACAAATTCAGGTTCGCCGATAGCGAGAAGTAGTCTTTCAGCGGCTGATGCGTAAGCGCTTGGATCGTTTTTGCATATCTCAAGGTACTCTTCTAGCGTGTACTCCTCTTGTTGAGTGAGTTCATACCGAGTTTGATAATGGCTAAAAATACTCATAACTCCCCCTGGCAAGGTGATGTAGTGGTTATTGATGGCGACTTACATAGTGTTAATGTTCCAGTGTCTGTTGTGCTCTTGCTTAAATATATCTATTAATATTATCGGCCAAATTATAAAAATATTGATTGAAATTTGTACTGTTAGTGTAGTTTAAATAGACAGATTAATCTGTTTTTGGTTCCAAAATAAATGATTCTTCACAAATAAACACAATATAAAATAAGATATTTAGTCACCAAAGTTGATGTACTACTTTAATGTAATAGGGGTAAAGTAGGGGGGGGGCTGTTCATATTTTTGGCTTATTAGCTTCAATATAAGGAATGTTTTGAAATATTTTGAAATGCGAAAATCAATAGAGTTGGCAGAAGAATTAGTCTTGTTTTCTAGTCGTTTAACATCTAATACTTCAGGTTAAGGGGCCGGGCCTTTGAATACCAAACCCTTGGCCAAAATCGACACCAATGGCTTTAAGAGCGTCTGCTGTTGCTTGGTCTTCAACAAACTCGGCAATCGTTTGTAAACCAGCGGCATGCCCAATGGTGTTACAGGCTTCAACAATTCCTCGGTCAATGGGATTTGTCAGTAAATTGAGTACAAAGCTGCCGTCTATTTTTAGGTAGTCGACTGGAATGGTTTTTAAGTACGAAAATGAACTCATACCGGCACCAAAGTCATCGAGGGCAAATTTAAACCCTTCATCTCTGATTTCTGTAATAAACTCTACCGCATCAGATAAATTGTCAATGGCAGCCGTTTCAGTAATTTCTAAGCAGATACGGTTAGACTTGATGGCGTATTTCTTGAGCATGGCGCGAATATCATTAAAAAATGATTTATCGCTTAGTGAATTACCTGATAGATTAATGAAAAAGGTACCTTCATCTTTATTGCCCAAACCGGACTCAGACAAATACTTAAAGGCATTTTCAATCACCCATCGATCAAGCATCGGCATTAGTCGGTAGCGTTCTGCTGCAGGAATAAACTCTCCAGGAAAGACTAGATGTCCATTATCATTTAAACGTACTAAAAACTCACCGTGCTCGCCATGACAATGCGGTTGAAATCCCTGCATGCTTTGAAAGTGGAGTACGAAGTGATCATCTTTTACAGCTTGTTTGATTTTTCCGACCCACTGCATCTCATTACGACGCTGCTGATACTCAGGATCTTCTTCACTAAACCATTGAATGCCGTCATGCCCTTTTTCTTTTGCGGTATTGCAAGCCATATCCACACAGCTCATCAATCCTTGTACAGATTGAGTCTGTTGGTTTACGGATACGACACCAATACTAATGCTTGTGGTAAAGGGTTTGTCTTGCCAAGTAAATTGAAGGTCTTTTATATGTTCTTGAATGGTTTCAGCAAGATTGAATGCCTCTTCTTTGTTGATGTTCTTTAATAAAATTCCAAATTCATCTGCGCCTAACCGAGCAATAGTGTCAATGCTACTGGTTTGTCTTAACAGTACAAGCGAAACTAGTTTAAGTAGTTCATCACCTGCAACATGGCCGCATGTATCGTTGATAATCTTAAATTGGTCTAAATCAAGGGTCATCAAAATATGTGAGGTATTTTGAGCCTTAGCATTTTTTAAGGCTGCATGGATGCATTTTTCAAAGTGTTCTCGGTTGGCTAAACCCGTTAGATTGTCATGGATGGTGAGGTGTTCGAGATCTTTTTCGGTTTTTCTTTTTTCGTGGCGAGACTCACTTTCACGGATTTCACGCTCAATTGCAGGAACAAGTCGCGCTAGGTTTTCTTTCATGACGTAATCTTGGGCACCTGCGTTCATTGCGTTCACTGCGGTGTTTTCGGTTATATCACCAGAAACAATAATGACAGGGAGATCTGGATTAAATTCTTTGACTGTTGCAAGTGCTTCGGCAGATGAATAACAGGGCATGTTATGGTCAGAAATGACTAGATCCCATTCATTTTCTTCAAGTGCTATTAACAGTGATTCTTCCGTTTCCACTTGTTTGTGTTTGATGTCTAAGCCATTTTTTTTAAGCTCACGTAAGAGAAGAAATACATCGTCTTCGGAGTCATCAACAATTAATATATTATACATGCGGCTCTATGCTTAAGGGGTTAGAAAGAATACTTTTTGAATCGGAATTACGTTTGTTAAGTGTCTAGTGTAAATGTTAAGTTCTGCAAAATGTTAAATAAAGTCTAGGCGATGGAGGATAGATTACAAGTGTGTTCAGCTTTCTTTTTTTATCAAATTTACCAATAAAATAGTAAAAGATTATTTAGGGGGGATAGAGTGGTAAATAGCATGTAAAGTGGGCTGAAGGGTTTGTTTGGGATATTTTCTTCAAAAAAATACTCGCCATCCAGCCAAACATATTACCGCAATGACATGGTAGCGTTTTGTGCAAGGTAGCGAGATAAATGTCTTTTGTTTACTTTTTTAAGCATTCGCAGCTTTTTGACCTTGCTTCATAACGGAAGAATGTTTTTTACTTAAATCCAAAAATTTTGGCATAGGTCCAATATCTTCAAAAACAGGGTCGCCCATTTCATCTTTTGTGATAACTTTGTTACCAGCAATGTAAGGAAAGCTTGTTTCTAATTCATCGAGTGCCGCTGATAATAATTCGCCGATAATCTCACTTTTAGTACGTTTAGGGTACATCTCAGCTAAGGCTGTGATTTTGGCGGCATCTTCAACGGGCAAACGTAATGAATATTCATCACTTGTAAGCGTTGCTTTTGCTTGTTGTTCCCAACATTCTGCGAGCGCTTTAATTTTCATAAGTTAATATCCTTGTATTACTTTTTATAATAAGTTCTTTCATAATCAATACTTTTAGTGTAGTCATAAATGGGTTGGTTATGGGGAATAGAATTGTGTGTATTTGTTAACACTTACTTAAGGATAAATTATGTCTGAATTACACCCTGCATTGCGTGATAATGTTCGGTTATTAGGTGAATTATTAGGTCATAATATACAGGAACACCTAGGCCAGGATTTTTTAGATAAACTTGAAGCAATTCGTGCGGCAGCTAAAGTAGATCGAAATGAAGAAACTGGTGATGCGAGTCCCGAATTGGTGCGCTTACTGACTAGCTTAGGTGACCGCGAAATAGTATCTGTCGCGCGTGCATTTAATCAGTTTTTGAATTTAGCGAATATTGCAGAACAATATCATGGCGTGCGTCGTAGTCGAACTGATCAGGAAGATGGCATTGAAACGTTCGATCAACTATTTGATCGCTTAAAAGAAGCAGACAAAACAAATCAAGATATCTCTGAGCTACTCAGAGATATGAATATCGAATTTGTACTCACGGCACACCCGACTGAAGTAACACGTCGAACCTTAATATTAAAATACGAAGCGATTACCGCCTGTTTAGAGAAACAGGATCGTCCAGACCTGAATCATAAAGAACAAGGGCGAATTCGAGATGAATTAAATCGTTTGGTTTGTGAGGCTTGGCATTCAGATGAAATTAGGCGTGATCGACCTTCTGCCGTTGACGAAGCGCGCTGGGGCTTTGCTGTTATTGAGAATAGCTTGTGGGAAGCATTGCCGGAGTTTTTGCGAGATTTTGATGTCGCTTTAAATGATAAATTTGGTGTGAGTTTACCACCAGATGCTTGCCCGATTCGTTTTGCCTCATGGATGGGGGGGGATCGTGATGGCAATCCTAATGTTACAGCGAAATTGACTGAAGAAGTGATGAGCTTGAGTCGTTGGATGGCTGCTGATTTATACTTACGTGATGTACGGACATTGATGAATGAGCTGTCTATGTGGGATTGCTCTTATGAATTGCGCATAGAGGCGAATAAATACTTATCTGAAAACAAGCGTAATCGTGATGAACCCTACCGTTTGATCTTAACGCATTTGCGGAAACGATTAATGGCGACACTTGACTGGTCTGCAAAGAAAGCGAATGGAGAAGAGGCGGATGAAAGTGATATTTTACTTAATAATGAAGACTTAATTGCGCCATTAATGCTTTGCTATCGTTCTTTGCATGAGAAGGGCTTGCATTCGGTTGCGAATGGTTTGTTATTAGATACTATTCGTCGTGCGAGCTGTTTTGGCCTGGAGTTGGTCAAATTAGATATACGACAAGATTCTGAACGACACCTTGGTGTGATGAGTGAGTTGACCCAGTATCTAAGTTTAGGGGATTTCTCCGACTGGGATGAGTCAACCAAACAAGAGTTTTTGTTAGCCGAGCTACAAAGCAATCGACCCTTAATACCTTTAGCGTGGCCCTGTAGTGATGATGTTAAGGAGGTGCTAGAAACATGTCGTACGGTTGCGAAACAGCCGTCTTCAGCGCTAGGTTCTTATGTTATTTCAATGGCGAGTTCCCCTTCTGATGTATTGACGGTGATTTTACTCTTAAAAGAATCGGGTATTACGCATCGAATTCGAGTGGTACCTTTATTTGAAACCTTAGATGACTTATCAGGTTCAAATGTAGCGATTGACAGTTTACTCAATATCCCATGGTATCGAGACTATTGTCAGAACCATCAAGAAGTCATGATTGGTTATTCTGATTCTGCAAAGGATGCCGGACAAATGGCGGCAGCATGGGCTCAATACCAAGCGCAGGAACAATTAGTCGAAGTGGCGAATAAACACCAAGTTAAATTAACTTTGTTCCATGGCCGTGGTGGTACCGTTGGGCGTGGTGGCGGCCCTGCAAATCGTGCAATTTTGTCACAGCCACCGGGCTCTGTATCAGGCTCATTTAGAATTACTGAACAAGGTGAAATGATTCGTTTTAAGTTTGGTTTACCTACAGTCGCAAAACAAAGCTTAAAGCTGTATTTAAACGCCGTTATTGAAGCCAGCTTATTGCCACCACCTAAACCTAAAAATGCTTGGCGTGATTTAATGAATGAAATGACCCAGCTTTCACTTTCATCGTATCGTGCAACGGTGCGTGAAGACCCGAACTTTGTCGCCTACTTTAGAGCAGCTACGCCTGAGCAAGAGTTAGGCAAGTTGGCGTTAGGTAGTCGACCTGCTAGGCGTAAAATGACGGGTGGTGTTGAAAGCTTACGTGCTATTCCATGGATCTTTGCATGGACACAAATGCGCTTAATGTTACCTGCTTGGTTAGGAAGTGATGAGGCGCTAGAAGAAGTATTAGCGTCAGATAAAGCAGAAACGTTGGATGAAATGTTTTCACAATGGCCTTTCTTTAAAACACATATTGATATGCTAGAAATGGTGGTAGCAAAAGGTGATGCGCGCATTGCACGATATTACGATCAAGTCCTTGCACCTGAAACGCTTAAGCCCTTAGGACATACCTTGAGACATCGATTTTTAAGAATGATTGAGCTCGTGAATCAAGTGAAAAAACAACGGGTAATACAACAAGATAATCCTCAATTTCAAGGGTCTTTAGATGTACGTAATCCATATACTGACCCCTTGCATTACCTTCAGGCGGAGTTACTAAGGAGAGATCGTTTGGCAGAATCTGAAATCAAGGAGGGAGGTAAAGTTCAAGGCGAAAGTGATGAGTCTGTAGAGTTGGTCGAACGGGCTTTAAAAGTCACTATGGCGGGAATCGCTGCTGGGGTGCGTAATACGGGGTAGTATTTAATTAGTTACCCTTGTTACATGGCCTTACAAAACAAACCATTTTGAAATATGTATTTGTGATGTGAATTGGGTGTTTGTTAGAAAAAGAAACTACACTAGCTAGTTATTAATGAACTAAATTATAGTGTTGGGAGTTAAGGTGAAGATATGCCTATTGCGTCGAAATTAAATCACTTTATAGAAAGTAAAGGTATCAGTTACCAATCTTTACATCACCCAAGAAGTGAACATTTAGGGCATGCGATTGAACTTGCAAATGCAGTACCAGAACTTTGTGCTAAAGCCATCCCTTTAATTGATAAGGGCGGACCTGCTGTTGCGGTGATTCCTTATCCCGCCGATTTAGATTTGATAGTAATTAATGAAACATTTAATCGCCAGTTTCAACTATTAGATGAAGCCTATTATGGTAAATTGTTTCAGGATTGCGATTTTGGATCTTTACCTGCCTTATCGATGGCGTATGGACTTCCTGTTATGGTGGATGTTGATATGCTGGATAATGACTATATTTTTTCAGCAAGTGGCTGTTCTTGTACCTTATTAAAAATGACAGGTGTGGTTTTTCGTACCGCAATGATAGGGGCTATCAAGGGGCGTATTTGTAAATGGCCAACCGTTCAAACAGAGAGTTTTGGTGAGGGGGTAAATGCTTGTAGTGGGAATATTTCTTTAGATTCGGTGGCTAAAAAATTAGAGCGCTTATACCAATTGCCACCTATGCCAGAAACGGCAGTACGTATTATGCACTTAACATCAGATCCCGACTCAGACGTATTTCAATTAGCAGCCCTCATTGAGAAAGATCCCAGTTTATCCGCGCAAGTAATGCGTTACGCCCGTTCGGCGTTATTTTCATATCGAGGTGAGTTAAGTAGTATTAAAGATGCCGTTAATATTGTGTTGGGTTTTGATCGTGTTGCACAGTTATCAATGGGGATAGCAGCTTCTAAAGCATTTAATATTCCACAGCACGGACCTTTAGGCTTAGAAAAATTTTGGCAGCACTCACTTTATTCAGGTGTTTTATGCCAAGCATTAGCATTAATGGCAAATCCTACTTTGGGGCTCGATGAAAAAGACGCATATTTAGCGGGGCTTCTACATAACTTTGGCATTTTATTGATTGGTCATTTGTTTCCACCTGAATTTAAAATGCTAAATAAATTAAGGGAATCTGACCCTGAGGCGAGCATGGCGGATTTAGAGAAGCAAGTGTTTGGTATGGGAGGAGCTCAAGATTTTATATCACTAGGCCATGGTTCTATGGGAGCAATCTTACTTAAAATGTGGAGTTTGCCTGAAGCTTGCATTAAAGCGGCTGCAATGCACCAAACTGAAGGTTATCAAGGAGATTGTGAGCAGTATGTCAATTTGGTTCAGCTTGTAAATTATTATTTAGCCCAAGACGGTATTGGTGATGAACTTATTGAATACGACCCTGAGCTAGCGCTCGTAGCATTAGGCTTGGATGAAGAAAGCGTTCAGGAGTTGGTCGTTACTTGCATCGAACAATGCCGAAGTTTAGATGGCATGATTAGTCATATGGCAGCCTAGAAATCGATCGAAAGGTTGTTTTAAAAAGTCTTCCGCTTCCTGAGGCTTCCACTGTCCCGCTCAAGTCCGTATAATGTCGCCTCTTTATTGGTTGTAGTATTCGACATTCACTAGCCAACCGAACCAAATTTATATTTAACGATAACTGATTAGCCCTTTAGTGTTTTTTTGTAATATATTGAAAGGTATGAGTTTTTTACATAAAAATGAAGTCTTGGTTGCTTGTACAGTAAGTGGCTGAGTTAGCGTTTAATATGCCCAATTTTTAAAATTTTAAGTTAAATTAAGGGAGCAACCCGTTTATGAAAGTAATTCTACTAGGTGCACCAGGTGCCGGAAAAGGTACTCAAGCCCAGTTTATGACTCAAAAGTACGGAATTCCGCAAATTTCTACTGGTGATATGTTAAGAGCTGCTGTAAAGGCTGGGTCACCACTAGGTATTAAAGTAAAGGAAGTGATGGCTTCTGGTGGATTAGTTTCTGATGAAACTATTATTGAATTGATTCAAGAGCGTATCAAAGAAGACGATTGTGTTAATGGTTTCCTTTTTGATGGTTTTCCAAGAACAATTCCTCAAGCTGAAGCATTAAAAAAACAAGGTGTAGAGATCGACGCAGTGATTGAAATTAATGTTGCTGATGAAGAAATTATCAGCCGCTTAAGTGGGCGGCGTGTTCATGAAGCAAGTGGCCGTATTTACCATGTTAAATATAACCCGCCAGCTGTTGAAGGCAAAGATGATGAAAGCGGAGACGCATTAATTCAGCGAGAAGATGACTCAGAAGAGACTGTTCGTAAGCGCTTAGGTGTATATCACTCTCAAACATCACCACTAATTACTTATTATTCTGCTTGGGCAGAAAATGGCGAAGATAATGCACCACGTTACGTAAAAGTTGAGGGTGTAGGTGAAATGGATCAGATTAAAAATCAAATCGTTCAAGGGCTAGATAGCTAATCTACTTTTATTTTAGGGTGGGCTCTGCCCACCTTTTGCCTTTCTTTAGCAATGTTTTAAGTACTACTTCCTATGCCTAACATTCTAGCGCTCGATACATCGTCTGATTACTGCTCTGTTTCGCTTTATTCCAAAGGGAAACTTACCTCGAAGAGTGAACTCGCCCCGCGAAGTCATACGCAATTACTGCTCCCAATGGCAAAGCAAATTGTAGAAAATAGTGCGCTTAAACTAAAAGATCTTGATGCGATCGCATTTAGTTGCGGGCCAGGTTCATTTACGGGTTTAAGAATAGCTGCTGGGGTTGCTCAAGGTTTAGCGTATGGTTTAGGTTGCTCAATTTTTCCGATTTCGAATTTAAAGGCAATGGCTTTGCAATGCTATAAGCAAAGCGGAGAGAAGAATATTCTTGTTGCATTAGATGCACGAATGAATGAAGTCTATTGGAGTGTTTGTCAGATAGATATATCAGGTCGAATACCCGTCGTTGAAACATGTAACGGTGAACATGTTAGTACACCTGAATCAGTGACTTTACCTGACGAAATTAAGGTTTCACGCTTTGCTGGTGTAGGGAGCGGGTTCAATTTTCTGGCGCGCTTTCCATTAGATGTTCAGCAGAGAATGAGTTGTCTAGATGCCAATGCACGACCAAAAGCTGATGAAGTCTGTGAGTTAGCATTGAATGCAATTCAACAAGGTGTTTCGGGTGACTTGGTTGATGCAATGCCGAGTTATATTAGAGATAAAGTAACATGGCAGAAGTTACCTGGGCGTGAATAAATAAAAGGCTGCACAGCTTGAGTTATGCTTTGTAATTGAAAATTTTTTATTATTAGTGGTTTTATGGATAAATGCTCATGACATGGTTTGAAGCCATTATGCTTGCTTTGGTGCAAGGGTTAACAGAATTTTTGCCTATTTCCAGTTCTGCGCATCTAATTTTACCATCACAGGTATTAGGGTGGAGTGACCAAGGTTTAGCGTTTGATGTCGCTGTGCACGTGGGAACGTTGATGGCTATTGTGATTTATTTTCGTCGTGAAGTGTCTGATTTAAGCCAAGCTTGGTTAAAAAGTGTCACCGGACGTGAGCAAACTCAAAACGGACGTTTAGCTTGGTTGATTGTGCTATCAACGATACCAGCTGGTTTAGCGGGTATTTTATTTAATGACTATATCAGCGAGAACTTACGTTCTACTGCAGTTATCGCGAGTACAACAATTATTTTCGGGCTAGTGCTTTTCTTGGCAGATAGGCGTGGCTCACGTCTGTTGAATATTGAAAATATGAACGTCAAGTCAGCAATGATTATTGGCTTGAGTCAAGCTATCGCATTAATTCCGGGTACTTCTCGTTCTGGTATTACGATGACTGCTGCATTGTTACTGGGCTACTCTCGTGATGCCGCTGCACGATATTCTTTTCTTCTTTCAATCCCCTTGATTGCCGCAGCAGGTTTACTAAAAGCAAAAGAGTTAGTTGAAACTGGGTCTGAGAATGACTGGTTCTTGGTCATGCTGGGTACGGGTGTCGCTTTCGTTAGCGCTTATGCCTGTATTCATTGGTTTTTAGCGTTGCTGGAAAAGATTGGTTTCACACCTTTTGTGATATATCGTCTATTGCTAGGCATTGTACTATTGGCACTTATTGCATTTTCTGGCTAGAATGGTGGAAGGCGACGTATATGTCGTAAATACAAATGGCAAAGAATATCTTTTAAATCGCTTCAATGAAGCGTTGATTCTAATGCCAAAGAAATAATATTGCTTAGGTTTCCAGTCATGGATATTTCACATTCGCTTGTAAATCCTCGTTTATCAACGCCGTTGCAAACGAATAGGCAAGTAAATCCAGAACTTTCTGGGCGACAAGCAGACCAATCGACTCGGCCTAGTGATTCAGCTGCGAGCCAGAATATCGACAGCAACGCGATTAAACGGCGGGCTGAGCTCTTGCAAGCTGATCGTGTACAGCGTGTTAACGTACTTGATTCCGCACCACTGAAAATTCAAAATGCAGTAAATAGTTACCAGCAAACAATCGAAGCAACAAAAAACTTTGAGCAGGGTGAGTTGGTTGGTGTAGATTTATTTGTATGATGCATCATTTTGAATCCTGATCTTTCTTCCATTCTGGCTGTTAGCGCTGATGCTAAGTTCACGCCATGTGCGAATCGCGCGAAAGCATTTTCTGAAAAACATAGTTTACCTTTTTTTCTAGATGAACAAGGTGACTTAGTAGAAACGTCTTTAAATAAAAAAAAGTATTCACTCGCTGCTACGAATAAAATACATCCTTTGCCGCCTTATATTCTGTATTACCAGAATGAAGGTGTTTCGATATTACAAACTGAAAAGGGGGCGCCAGGTCCTGTGACAGCCTCATTTTTAGGGGGTAAAATAGAACATCGTCGACAGTTTGGTGGTGGGAAAGGGCAGTTAGTGGCAAAGGCGGTAGGCTTAAATCTGGGCGTTGTACCTGAAGTCCTAGACGCCAGTGCAGGTTTAGGGCGTGATGCTTTTGTATTGGCATCATTGGGGTGCAAGCTTACTATGCTGGAGCGCTCACCTGTGATTGCTGAATTATTATCATGTGCGCTAGAAGAAGCTCGAGGAACGGCAGTTGATGAAATTGTAGCGCGCATGCAGCTAATACTTGCTAATTCAACCGAGTGGCTTAATTTACAAAATGATGCCGTCGCTGATGTTATTTACCTTGACCCTATGTACCCGCACCGAGAAAAGTCCTCGCTGGTAAAAAAAGAAATGCGTTTATTTCAAACGTTGGTAGGCGAAGACTTGGATGATGCTGAACTACTGAACGCCGCACTCAAAAAGGCTCGATATAGGGTGGTGGTTAAGCGTCCTAGGAAAGGTCTTGCGATTAAGGGAGGTGCACCAAGTTATCAGTTGATGGGTAAGAGCTGTCGCTACGATATATATTCAATTAAGAGTTTAACGGGGCTTAAACCTGTTATTAGTACAATATAAGGCCTAAATTTATACGCCCTACCAATGTCTTATACATTTTCCTAAATTTTATTTTTTGCTTGGTTTTTAATATGAATGCACAACAGTTGATGAAGTCTGCGGCCAAATTTTGGCAAGAAGGAAATGTAAAAGCGGCCAGAAAAGCTTATAAACGCGCCATTGCTATTGAACCAAATAACTATAGGTCGCTAAATAATCTCGCATCGATTGAGTATATATCTAAAAATTACGTAAAAGCTGAAGCACTTTTTAAGCAAGCTATAGTTGTCGCACCGGAGTTAAGTGAAGCCCATATTAATTTAGGTAATATTTATAGTATGACGGACCAAATTGTCTTGGCCATTCGCACATTTTCTTCAGTAATTAAAATAGAACCAAATAACTATATTGCATATCACCAGTTAGGGTTATGCTTTTTGAAACTAAAAGAGCTAAATAATGCGTTTAATTCAATTAATAAGGCGATTAACCTAAGCCCTAGAAACCCAGAGCTATTTATTTTGTTGGGTAAAATACTTGAAGAAAAAGAAATGTTGAATGAGGCGATTAATGCTTATGAGCAGGCTTTGACGATTCAACCTAGGCACTTATTAGCCTTAACAAGTTTGGGTGAGGCTTACTCATATCGAGGGGAGAAAAGTAAGGCAATCTCTATTTATGAGGTGGCTCTGAGCTATTACCCGGACAATATGGGGGTATACTATTTTTTATGTACAAGTGACTTATCAGATAAATACTTAACTAGAGAGTTGCAGTTGAAGGTAGACGCAGTATTAACATCTAAAGATGAATCGCCCTCTACGGTTTGCATTGCCTTGTTTATAAAAGCACAATTTGCCCAATATAGTCGTGATTTTATAAAGGAAATGGAGTTGTTATCCCAAGCTCATTGTAAGTTTCTAGATACAAAAAATTTTCAAAAAGAGTCTGACTATTATCTGAATGACCTTCAACTATATGCTCATAAAATGCCCTATGGTTTTAGAAGAGACGCCATTGATCAAATATCAAGAAATGATATATCACCTATTTTTATCGTCGGTGCACCGCGAAGTGGATCGACACTTATTGAAAATATAATTTGTGCTGCAGACGAAAAAATTAAAAAAGGTGAGGAGACGAGTTTAGTTGATAATGAATTGTTCAAACTTCTTAAATTAGGGCCAGAACCTAAAAATTTCCATCAGTTAGGGGTAAATGTTCTTACAAGATATGAAGAGAAAAAATTATTAAGCTGCGAAAGGTTTACAGACAAATCTCTTGAAAATATATTCATGGTTGGTTTTATTTTAGAGCTATTTCCAAATGCACGTATTGTTTATTGTAAACGTAACCCTATTTCATCAGTAATATCCATTCTTCAAAATAATTTAGGTGCTCTATCATGGGCTCATAAATTGGATGAGATCTTTAAATATTTAGAATGTAGCTCACAAGCATATACATACTGGAAATCTGAATACCCAGATTCAGTTACTGAGGTAGACTACGACCTGCTTGTAACAGATCAAGTTAATGAATCAAAAAAATTATTAGAGTTTTGTAATATACCGTGGACGGAGGAGTGCTTAAACTTTCACAAGAAAAAAAATATTGTCAGCAAAACGGCAAGTGTCAACCAAATTCGGAATCCAATTCATTCCGATTCAGTTGATAAATTTAAGCAATATGAACGCTTCTTCAGTTCTTATTCTAAAACACTTAAGTGGTTAAACGAATAAAGTTAATTGATTATCTAAGTGTTATTTATACAGAAGTTACCTGCATAATAGCTTGCCTTAACTCTGAATTTAAAACTAAGCGGGCGTCATCAGAAACACGCTTAATTTGCTCTCCATATTCTAATTTGTTTTCAGAATTTGTCGTGACAATATTCTTCTCCTGAAGTTTGTTAATAAAATTCCGGAAGAGGGCTTTATCAAAGAACTCTGGGGCATTTAACCCAAACAAAATAGACATCCGTTCTGCCATTTGAGTACTTTGTTTTTCTAATTGACTGGCATCGAGTTGGCCTGAACCTTCCTGTATTAAAATGGCGACAGAAATATAGTACCGTTCAAGCGTTTGAATAATAAATCTAGACAAAATTGAAAGTTGTACAAATTGATCGCTACCAATCACGGGGCGCACAATTGTGTCGCCCTCCTGAAGTAGTAACTTATTCTCGATCAATACCTTTAACCAGCCTTCAAAAATATTATCAATTTCATGACTATCCCATTGCAGAAAAAGCTCTGACTTAATGTAAGGGTAAATATCTCTAAAAATAGCGTGAACTTTTTGTCTTTCCATGCTGATATTATTGTGTAGTAAGCAGGCGATCAACGAGGGGACTGCAAAGAAATGCAAAATGGTGTTTCGATTATAGGTTAATGAAATTGCATTGCGGTCGGTAAGGTTGATAATGTCGCCCATAGGGTGCTTTAAACGGTCAACCAAGCGCATTTCCTCTGCGTACTCTATCCAGCTTGCACCATTACCTTCTGCAAAGGTCATGGTGTCACTATATGGCATAGATTTAAGCATGGAGGAGAAAGACTTCATTAAATTAGCCAACACATTTGCATCCATCGCATGGCGCTCTGTTGATAACAGTACAAGTGAAGTCATATTAATAGGATTGATTGCCGCAGAGGCATTAATTCGTGTAACAATTTCGGTAGAAAGGTTTTCAACAATCGTCGGAAACCACTCTGGTTTTTGGTTTTGAGTGCCTGTGTCTTTTTCCCATTCTGGCTCATTTTGGTCAAGATAGTCTTTCAAAAAAATGGGGTCGCCAAAATTGACGCTCACCTTTCCGAAAGATCGACGTAAATTCTTCAAAGATTTAAATAAGCCAAAAACAGACTCTTTTTTCTTTTCTTTGCCTCTTAATTCACCCTGATATGAGCTTCCTTCCAATACTTTTTCGTAACCAAAAAAAACAGGGACAAATGCGATCGGTTTTTGCTGGTCTCTTAGGTAACTACTTAATGTCATTGCTATCATGCCAGCGCGTGGTTGTAATGTCCTACCAGTTCGGCTTCGTCCGCCTTCAACAAAGTACTCAACTGAGTAGCCTCGTTTGAAAATGGTATGAATGTATTCAGAAAAAATAGCGGCGTATAAAGGATTGTCTTTAAAGCTTCTACGCATAAAAAATGCGCCGCCACGACGTAAAATAGGGCCAACGACCGGTAGGTTTAAATTAATTCCGGCAGCAATGTGGGGAACCATGATACCCTCTTTAAATAATAAGGAAGACAGTAATAAATAATCAATATGACTACGATGGCAAGGGGTATAAACCACTGCGTGGTCTTTTGTTGTTTCTCTAACAATATCTAAATTATTCGTGGCAATACCGCTATAAATTTTATTCCACAGCTTACTAAGAATTTTCTCAAGAAAGATGATGGTTGAAATCTGTAAGTTAGAGGCAATTTCATCACCATACTTTAACGCTAGGCGCTCAGCTTTATCTGCGCTAATTTTTTCTTTCTTCGCATGTGCGTCAATGCATGCCTTTATTTCAGGGCTGTTGATAATCGTTTGAACGAGGTTGTGACGATGAGAAAGGTTAGGACCTAAAACTGTTTGCCTCACTCGGCGAAAGTGTACGCGAAGGATTCGAGCAGCTTTTCGTGCGCCTCTAGGGGCATCGTTATCACTATCTTTAAAAATTTGTTGCAATGAAACGGCTTGGTTAAATTGAACGTAAGTTCGTCGACCGTGTAATAAAATAATTAGAAATTGTTTCAAGGGGCCAGGAACCGACCAACCTTCAGTTAATAAAATTTTTAACCAAGATTTTTCTTTTTCAGGTGACCGTCCCCAAAATAATGAGACCGGAATGACTTGGATATCTAGGTCATCATCTTCTGAAATATCGTAAACCATTTGTTTTAAGTCTTCTGTTACCGTTGGTGTTTGGCGAGTTTTAAGCCAGCGGCCTTTGCGTTCATATAAAAAGAAGAATGAGCGGTTTAATGATTTTTCTTTTAGGTCTAGTTTTGCATGTGCTGAAGGCAAATCAGCACTAATACAGGCGTTTTCAAGCACTAATCGAGCAGAAAGAGAGCTATATTGAAGTACATAACATACGGGTTTATTCGGGTCTAAATTTAATTCTTCCGGTTCAGCTCCTTTAATTTCAGTACGAACCCAGAGAAAAAGTATTTTTCTTAATAGTGCAGAAATGAATAAACTTGGATTTAAAAAACGACTCATAGCAACGGTATTCCGAGAAAAGAATATTAGTTTGGTAGTTTAAGCTTTCGTAAACAGCATGGCAAAACCTGAAAGGCTAATGAATGTTCTAATCGATATGTATGGCTGTTTTAATAGATATGAGTGGCTGTTTTAGGAATTAAAGGGCTCTGCGGTTTATGACCATGTGGAAAGGTTAGTCGCTAAGTCTTGAAAAGGACGTTGGGCCTCTTTATATTGCTTGGTTTAAAGCCTTTTGGCGTTTTGTTTTATTAATTTGTCACCATGAATAGAGTTAATCATGATTCAAGTCTCTAATTTATCCAAAAAATTTGATAGGTTTTGTGCCATCAATAATATTAGCTTTTCGGTACAGCCCGGTGAAATTTTGGGCTTTCTTGGCCCAAACGGCGCTGGTAAATCAACCACCATGAAAATACTGACGGGATTTTTATCGCCAAGTGCAGGTGAAATCTCGGTGATGGGGCACAATGTTTTAAACAATCCGATCGCTGCGCAACGTGAAATTGGTTATTTGCCTGAAGGTGCACCTTCTTACGAAGACATGACCGTAATGGCTTCTTTGAAGTTTATTGGTAAAGCGCGCGGCTTCTTTGGGCAGGAATTAAAACAACGAATAGATTCAGTGATCTCTAAGGTAGAGCTTGAATCAGTTTTGTCCAAACGAGTAGAAACGCTCTCAAAAGGATTTAGAAGACGTTTAGGAATCGCTCAAGCTTTGATTCACGACCCTAAAGTATTGATTCTTGATGAACCGACTGATGGCTTAGATCCAAACCAAAAACACCAGGTTAGAGAGTTGATTCGCAATTTGTCTGCAGACAAAACTGTGATCGTATCTACTCATATATTAGAAGAAGTCAGTGCGGTTTGTACGCGAGCGATGATTTTAGCCAAAGGCCAAATCGTGTTTGATGGTACGCCAAGTGAATTAGCGGCTAAATCAGATTTCCATAATGCGGTTACCATTCGCTTAGGTAAATTTAGCGAAGTCGTGGTTGGGGCGCTTAAAAAGTTACCTAATGTGCTAAAGGTAAGCGTGAGTGATGATGGCTTAATTACTGCTTTTTCAAAAGATGGACACTCGATTTTAGCAGAGGTGAATCAGGTGCTTCAACGTGGGGGCTGTTTATTAGACGAACTACATGTTGAAATTGGGCGTTTGGATGATGTATTTAGAAAAGTAACGTTGGAGACAAACCAAACGGTCACTACAACGCAGGAGCAAGCATAATGAGTGCGATGAAAGTTATTTTAAATCGAGAGCTTGCTAGTTATTTTGCAACGCCTGTCGCTTATATCTTTATTGTTATTTTCTTAGTATTAAGTGGAGTGTTTACCTTTTATTTAGGGCACTTTTTTGAACGTGCTCAAGCTGACCTCTCTTCATTTTTTAATTTTATACCGTGGTTATATCTTGTGTTGGTGCCTTCTGTAGCAATGCGCTTGTGGTCGGAAGAACGACGCAGTGGCACGATTGAGTTGTTAATGACTTTACCGATATCAACAGGCACCATCGTTGTGGCCAAGTTTCTTGCGGCATGGCTATTTATTGGTCTGGCGCTACTGCTTACCTTTCCTATCTGGATTAGTGTTAATTACTTAGGTGAGCCTGACAATGGTGTGATTTTTGCTGGTTATATTGGTTCATGGTTGATGGCAGGTGGTTTTCTATCTATCGGCTCCTGTCTTTCTGCGGCAACTAAAAACCAGATTATCGCGTTTATTCTAACCTTGGTTGTTTGCTTCTTGTTGGTCGTAAGTGGTTTTCCAATAGTTCAGGATGTTTTATCAGGTTGGGCGCCACTTTGGTTAGTAGATGGTTTTGCAAACTTAAGTTTCTTAACGCACTTCGATGCTATTTCGCGTGGCGTGATTGATTTAAGGGATTTAGTTTATTTTCTTGTTTTAATCGGGGCTTGGTTATATGCCACGGTTTTAGTCATTGATATGAAAAAAGCAGATTAGGAAACAGCAAAAAATGAAATTGATAGCCTCTCCAAAAGTTTTGATCGGTGTTTTTTTGCTGATGTTTTTAACAATTATTATTAGTTCTAAGTATTTAGTCGGTGTTCGATTAGATTTGAGTGAAAGCGGTTTATATACGCTTTCAACAGGCACAAAGAATATACTTAAAGACTTAGACCAACCGGTCACTTTAAGTTTATATTTTTCTGAGAAGGCCTCTTCTCAACTTCCTGCTTTACGAACCTATGCACAGCGCGTAGAGGAGTTGTTAGAAGAGTATGTTGGTTTATCGGACGGTAAGGTTACATTTATTAAAATTGATCCAGCGCCTTTTTCAGAATCTCAAGATGAAGCAGCTTTAGCAGGCTTACAAGGCGTTCCTATTGGCGCTCAAGGTGATGAGATTTATTTTGGTCTAGTGGCCAAAAATGAAGCCGAGGCTCAAGATGTCATTGCATTTATGCAGCCTGATCGTGAAGCTTATTTGGAGTATGAATTAACACGACTAATATCTTCGTTGTCTGCCAAAAAAATGCCTACGGTAGGTATTTATAGCGGTATAGAAATCAATGGTGGTTATGATTATATGACTCGGCAGGCGCGACCAGCATGGTCCATTATGGAATACATTGAAGAAGGGTTTGATGTTGAGTGGATCGAGGAAGATGCAACTGAAATAAGTGAAGTAGACGTGCTGTTGTTAATCGCACCTCAAAACCTTTCGGAATCATTACTATTTGCGATTGATCAATTTGTTATCGGTGGCGGGCGAACGCTTGTATTTGTTGATCCTCATGCAGAAACAATCGGATCTCAAGGGCAAATGCCATCTGTTCAACGGGCTGATTTAGCACGCTTGTTGCCAGGCTGGGGAATAGAGATGAGAAATGATGTTATCGTGACTGATTTTGCTAATTCTATGGTGGTAGGTGTAGGTGAATCGCGTAGCCCTGTGCGTCATATCGGTTTGTTAAGCATGACGCCAGAGGCCTTAACGAGTGATGATATCGTGTTGCATGGCTTAGAAAGCCTAAATTTTTCTTCAGCGGGAATACTAGATAAAACAGAAAACGGTACAACAGATGTTACGCCTTTAATTTTGTCGAGTGATCAATCTCAGCCTCAAAATACTAGTTTGCTTTTAACCTTGGACGACCCGCAAGATTTGCTGAATGAATTTACGCCAACGGGCGAACGTTATTCTTTAGCTGCACGTATTTCTGGTCCTGCAAAAACAGCCTTTCCAGAAGGAATTCAGATTGAAATTCCACAAACTGAAGATGAGTTGGAAGGGGCTGAAAGTGAAAGCGCTGATGGGTCTATAGATGCTCAAGATGCAGAAGAAGCTAAGCCACCGGTGATGGAGACACTTAGTCCGAAATTTATGAGTTCTGATAATATTCGTCTAATGGTGGTGGCCGATACAGATGTAATATCTGATCGCCTATGGGTACAAGTGCAAAATTTCTTTGGTCAGCAAGTGGTTACGCCTTGGGCTGATAATGGTAGTTTTTTAGTGAATGGACTAGAAAACTTTTCAGGCCATCCAGACTTAATTGAGATTCGTAGTCAGGGACGTTTTAAGCGGCCTTTTACAAAGGTTGAGGTTCTACGTTTAAGAGCTGAAGAGCGTTTCCTTGAACAGCAGGAGTTGTTAGAGGAAGAACTAAAAGCAGCTGAAACAAAAATGCTAGAACTGGAGAGTTTACGTGGAGAAGGTGATGGTGCCTTATTTTCTGCTGAGCAGGAGTTAGAATTAAAAAACTTCCAAGCTGAAAAACTAAAAATCCGTAAACAATTACGTGATGTTCAGCATCAGCTAGATCAAGATATAGATGCTCTAGGTACATCGCTTAAATTGATCAATATATTCTTGATTCCTCTATGTATTTGCTTACTGGTTTTATTAGCCGCTATGCGTCGTCGGTTGGTTAAATAATATGGTCAACACGCCCTCTATTCTTGTTATTGATTCAGGGGTAGGAGGCTTGAGTGTTTGTCAGTCTATATTGGCAACTGGTGACCTTTTGCAGGTGATATATTTTGCAGATGATGCCTTTGCGCCATATGGGCTTTTGAATGAGGAGGTCTTGGAAGCGCGTCTAGAAAAAATTGTTTCTTCAATGCTTGCAATACATCAACCGCATTTAGTCGTTTTAGCCTGTAATACGGTGAGTACTTTGCTATTACCACAGCTAAGAGCACAGTTTGATGTGCCTTTTGTGGGGGTCGTGCCAGCGATTAAGCCTGCCGCAAAAAACTCAACAACAAACCGGATAGGCTTGTTGGCAACACCCGCAACCGTTAAACGAGCTTATATAGATGGTTTGATTGCCAGTTTTGCGGATGATTGTGACGTAATTCGAGTTGGATCAAATGACCTAGTTCTACAGGCAGAGGGGTTATTGGCAGGTAAAAACGTATCTTTGGAAGTTATTGAGTCGATATTAAAACCCTTTGTACCTGATGATATAAGCCCTCGTGTGGACGCAGTCGTACTAGGCTGTACGCATTTTCCATTACTGCAACGTTACTTTCATACCGTTTTACCTGAAGTCGCTTGGGTGGACTCAGGTGCCGCGATAGCTAAACGAGTACACAACTTATTGAGTGGGCAAAATCTTCTAGATCCTGACTTGGTATCCAATAGCTCCGGTTTAATTGAACACCAAATCTATTTCTCAAAGTCATTGCCAAATGATGTCGTTTTTAAGGCAGCGCTCGTTAAATTGGGTTTTATAATGAGTGAACTTCATCTGATTAATGTTTAATAAGTGAGGTGTATTACAGAAAGTGAACGTACGGTATGTATCGATAGTGCGTATAGCTATAAATCAACAGTGTTTAATACCAAAACTATCCAAGAAAAAATGTGACAAATCACGAAACAGCAACCATATTGATAGCATATTGTGAATATGAAGGCAGCCGCTTACTTTGCCGGCCTGAGTAGTAGCTGTTTTGTAGTATAGAGACCTTTGCAAGCCGAGTAAGCGTGCAAAGGTCTCATATAAAATTAATAAGAAGTATAAATATGAATGCTAAGTTATCTAGAGAATATATTCGTCACCCTTCTAGGGTGCCTTTGGTGATTGTTCCGCACAGTACGCGTGAGCAGCTTAGTCTAAAGCTTAATAATGTGAGTGAAGGCGGTTTAGCCTTTGATTCACCGATCGAGTTTCATGTGAACGCTGTCGTTAAAATTAAAATGCCCTCCATTAAACCCGTCTTTAAAGTTGATGCCGTTGTGCAGTGGTGTCGTGAGCTTAAAGGTTGTTTTGAAATGGGAGTGCGCTTTTTAGATCCTCAAGATGCTTTCAAAGTCAGGATGGTCGAGCAGATTTGCCATATTTCAGAATATCGAAAAGAAACTCAAAAAGTGACGGGGAAAAGAATGGCTTGGAATAAGGCTTCGATGGAGTGGATTGAAAAAAATGGTGGGAGTTTTCCGCATTAATTCTAACGAAAAACGTATCACCATTGTTTTAAGTTCTTAGTTTAATGATCTTGAGGCTCATTTATTTCAATCAACACACCATCACAACTCTTAGGGTGTATGAAAATCACCTTACAATTATGTGCGCCCAACGTTGGGGCGTCTGATAAAAAATCATAGCCTTTGGTTTTTAGGCGTGCAATATCTTCTTCAATATTATCACTTCGAAAACATAAGTGATGAATTCCGCCACCTTTCTTATCAAGGTATTTTTGAACAGGGCCTTCACCATTAAGTGGATGAACAAGTTCAATACTTGTTTCAGAAATCGGGAAAAATGCAGCGCTGGTTTTTGCGCTTTCAACATCTTCTCTGGCTTTTAAGTTCAATCCAAAATCTTCAGCAAAACGCTCAATTGCAGCATCAAGGTCAGGAACAGCAATGGCAATGTGGTCTAGAGCAGTAATCATATGTATATCCTTTTCGTTATAGGGTGCGCTCTGCGCACCGATACTACTTGGTTTCTATGTACAACGCTGGTGTTTTAAAAACTATCTTAAAGTCTTTTACCCAAAAAAAGTGCAGTGGTACTCTCGCGTTCGGCTTTAATTTCTTCAGGTGAAGTTGTTTCTACTTTTTCATCTGGAATTATTTTAAACAAGGGTTGTCCCTTCTTAATAATTTCACCATCTTTTTCAATTTGAATTTTAGCAATGGTGCCTGCAAAAGGGGCATTTACTTTGTTAAACATTTTCATGACTTCAACAATGTATAAAGTTTGACCCGCTTCAAAATGATCGCCTTCTTCCACAAATGCGGGCATTCCAGGGGCTTCGCAAGAATAAAACATACCGCCTGAACTGGCTAAAATTTCATCACTCTTGGCGCGAGGCGGTGGTACAAGTACTTTTGCCATTTGTTTTTGTAGAGTTTCATCTAGCAGTTTTTCCGGAATGAAAATACTCAAATCATCCTTTACATTTAAGCCGTAAAAGTCTGTTTCTGTGGCAGCGTGAGGCAAGATAGATAAAATTTCAGAGCCAGCTTGATAAGCAAGGTGTGCTTCTTGTGTTGCTTGCCAAAGCTGTTGATCAAAACCTTTGGGCACAGTGCTATTTTGGAGTTGAGTATTTAAGTCTTCAAAACTATTGGTGCTAAAGCGATTTTCAAGCTCACGATAGAAGTCTAAAGCATTGTTCAGTACTTCAGCGTCATGATCCCAAATCATACTGGAGGCTGCGTTATCCTTTTGAAAGTCCATGTTTAAATAATGATAAGTATCAGCCAATACCTGTATCGGATTTTTAAGCCAGATTATCTTATCTTTGCTTTTTCCCTTATCGCTAATGGTGAAATTAGCCTGATTCAGGCTTAACCAGCCCGCAAGTATATGTGGCTCAGAGAATAAATTCTCAATAGGTCGCACTAACATAATCTGCTTTCGAGACAGAACCGTTTTCATTGCTGTAAGGCTGTCTTGATTTGTGATCGAGCCTAATATTTTTTTACAGATTTTTTGGTATGCATAGCTTATATCTAATTTATTGGTTTGCTGCTTTAGCAAGCCAACGGCACTAATATAAGGGACGATGAATCGAGTGGTTGGGCGGGCATTAATATTGTTACCAATAAACCAATTTACCAAGCCGTAGTGAAATTCAAGGTTGGTGGCGAGATCTTTCCCTTGAATTTTCGTGGTACGTAAAACTTCTGCAAGGCGTTCAAAACTGTTTAAACGGTTTTCACCTACTGTGAGCAGCAGCGCTATATTGCTGTCATAGGCGCCTGCTAAGTGATATGCCATAAACACATCGGTATCGGGGTTGTGTAAGCTTATGCCTTGGTCGTCTCTAATTTCATGCTGAGTTGCGTCAGACCAGTTTTCAATTAAACCGCCTGCATGAGGTGCCAAAGCTTGGTTTGTAGCATTGAGGCGTGCTTCAACGGAGGCATTGTTACGGGTGATGCGCTCAGGCTTAGGTAAGCGTGGGCCATGCGCGGCTAAAAGCACCATTGCTTCAACTAGAGAGTCGACTAGGAATGATTCACTGTTGTTTTCAGGGTTTACAAACTTTAAGCGATAACATAATTCAGTGACACGGTGTTCAACCTGAATTCGCGTATTCATTTCCATAAAAAAATGCTTGTCGCGATCAACAATGCATTCAAAAGTAGATACGTTATCGAGACCCACGGCTTCGCCAAAACGTTCCGCTTCGGTTTCCATGGCCTCAAGGGTTTTTATATCTTGGCTAAGAACTGCTGTTTCTTTATCGCGTCCGCCTTTTATTGACTGAGTGAGTGCGTATTGTAGGTCTTCAGTCGTGACAGAAACTTCAAGAAGTTTTTGCTCGTGCATCTGTAATGAACAATCTCTTCCTCCAAGCGATAAGCTCCATACGCCATTACCGAGAACTTGAATTTCCTGGTGGCGTGTGGTTTCAATATTCAACTCGATAAGGATGTTTTTATTATCACCTTTGCCAGTTGCTTTTACTTCGTTCAATATTTCTAAAACGAGTGAAGGTGCTTGGTCTGCTGCCTGCTGAAGTCGTTTTTCAGCGTTACCTTTGTAAGTGCTAGGGCTAGGAAGAATACGCTGGCCTTTACCGCCGCCGCCGCCGATGCATTTTAATCGGATACGGTTTTCTGGGTATTGAAGCCCAATTTCAATCACTTGCTCTCGAATAGTTTCTTGAAGTGCTTCAAGCGGAAAAAGATCAATCCCCTTTTTATAGCTTGCAGTCAGTACGACATCTGCTTTATCAGCGGCTGAGGGTGCAGAGTCGAAACGATTTTGGTCGATGGTTAATTGTTTTTCTTTAACGAGCTTAAGTAGTGAGGCTTTATCAGGGTAGTGCTTGAGTAGGGTAAGTGCAGTCGCATTATTAATTCCTGGTGTCACGCTCACACCTACTTGTAGTGCAGTACGCTTTGCTTCGTCTTTGAGGCCAGCGTCATGAACCGTTCGAGCACAAGGGCCGATGAAATTTAAGCTGGCATCTTCCATGGCGCTAACCATATTTTCGTCTTCGGCCATAAAACCATAACCAGCAAAAATGGCGTTGTAGTCGTTCTCATGAGCGATTCGAATGATTTGCTGAATACGTTCCTGGCGCTCTTCTTTATCTGCGCCTGTATAATCAGGCACACGGTGAATGTGTTCAGGCTTGTTAAGTTGTCGGAGTTCAGGTGCCAAGGCGCTTTGATACACAATACTGTCTTTTTCAGAGAGTAAAATACCATAGTGTGAAATGCCCATCTCTTCAAACACATCAATGGCTTCTTTTCGGATAGGACCGCGACAGATAACTAAAGGGCGTAGATGGGTGCAATCAAAGCTGTTGACCCACTCGTTACTTGATTTACCTAAGCGTCGATCTTGATGTGTCAAAGGGTTGTTTAAATAGTGCTCATTACTCATATCATAGTTCTCCTAGTAGAATTCCCTTTGAACACTTTGGAATGGTTCTGGTGTGTAGTTTCTTAGGTGAAATGCCATGTTTTTACATAGAATTTTTCGTAAATCTTTTGGCATCACGATTTGAGAAATAGAGCCTAAGCTCAACGCTTCGTTTGGGTTCATTAATTCATCTTCATAGCGTTTGACTAATAATGCTTCTTGTTCGATCGCCCAAGCTTCAGGTTGCGTTTTGTTTTTAACCGCAAGGCGAATGGTTGATAGCTCTTTTTTGTATACAAATTCAATACCAGCTGGCCCCATTACCGCAGCCCTTGTCGAAGGTAGGGCGATAACAAAGTCTGCACCGGTTGGGTAGCAGTTATAAGAGGCGTAAGCACCCCCAAAGGCGTTGCGTATAATGACAAGAAAGCGAGGAGTTCTTAGATCAATAATTGCATCTAACATCGCTCGGCCCGCTTGAACAATACCTTGCTCTTCCTGATCCTTACCGGGTAAAAATCCTGTCGTATCTTCCATAAAGATCACGGGAATATTGTAAAGATTGCAGAATCGAATGAATCGTGCATTTTTATACGCGGCAGCAATATCAATTTGACCAGAAGAAACCGCACTGTTATTTGCAATAAAACCAACGACGTTGCCACCCATTCTACCCAATGCTGTTACGGTATTGCGTGCACGCTCTTGCTGGATTTCGGTAAAATCACCATGGTCGCATAATTGTTGGATCATAATGGTAACGTCGATTGGGGTATTGAAACCGGTAGGGCTGTTAAAGGCTTTTTTCAATAAAATGTCTATATCCCATGTCTTACGATCAACAGGGTCTGAAGTTGCTTGAAAAGGTGCAAGTTCGCTGTTGTTGTTTGGGAGGTAGTTCAGTAATTGTTTTACTTTTTTAAGTGCACTGACTTCATCTTTCACCACAAAGTCAGTGACACCACTTTGGCTATGAACACTTGGACCACCTAGTTCGTCAGGTGTAACGTCTTCCCCAAGCACACTTTTAACAACGCCGGCTCCGGTTAAGCCAAAGAAAGTATCATTGGGCTGAATTAGAAAGCTGCCCTGTCGAGGTAGATAAGAACCGCCACCCGCATTAAAACCAAACATGCACATAATGCTTGGTACAACGCCGCTAATTTTACGAAGTGCCGTAAACGCTTCTGCATAACCTTCCAAACCACCAACGCCGGCTGGCACATAAGCGCCAGCGCTATCGTTTAGACCAACTAAAGGAATGCGACGTTTGCCAGCGAGCTCAAATAAACGCGCTAGTTTTTTGCCGTTAGTTGCATCCATGGAGCCTGCACGCACTGTAAAATCGTGCCCATATAGAGCAACGTCTCGTCCATTAATTTGTACAATCGCGGTGACTAATGAGGCTCCGTCTAGATTTTTTCCCCAATTTTGAAATAAAACAGTCGGGTCTTCATCGCATAAAACAGAAATTCGCTCCCAGATGGTCATCCTGTTTTTACTATGTTGGCGAGTAATTGCGTTAACGCCTGCAGCTTTTTTTGGGCGTTGAATTAAGTCATACCCTTTTTTAAGCGTATCCTCGTAAAGTCCTGGTTTATAGGTTACTTGACCAGGAATACTAAACTCAACTTCCTTTTGTTGATCGAAAGGGTTGTGTAAAGAGGCTTTCAGATTTTTGCTTGTTGTCATAAGATCCGCTCGGTATGTCTACATTGCAAGGGTGTTTTTTAACCTGACTCAATACCTAGGCCAAAAACTGAATGCATAGTATAAGTTAATGTCTAGCAAGTGAAATTTGAATAAAATAAGTTTGAGAACGTTTTTTTATTAAGTTGTTGAATTTATTGTATTTGTTGTGATGTTGAATGAGTTTGGTGTACAAAAAAACTTATGGGTGGTAGACAAAAGCGCTCACGAGGGGGGGCTCTTTGTAGAATGTCTGAGGGTTCTGTAGGTGTTAGGCGTTATTCCTGTCCAGTGTTTGTAAGCGCGAGTGAAAGCTCTAGGTTCGCTATAACCTAATTGTTTCGATATTTGAGCGATCGTAATATGTCTAATGGCTAACAAATTATTGGCTAAATTATGACGTAGATTATCTTTTATTTGTTGGTAGCTGATACCTTCTAGGCTTAATTTCCTTCTGAGCGTTTGTTCGCTCATATTGAGTTGTTTTGAAATTTCACGACTACTAGGGACGTTCAATTTATTGCTTTCATTAAAGTTTTTAGGCTCCAGTAAATGCTGTATTTGAGCTGTTAAGCTCGTGTCTTCACCTGGAATGGTCAATAAATCGATTGGAGCACGGTTTAAGAAGATCGCTAAGTCTCTCTGAGTTTTGACTAAGGGTTCTTGTAAATATTGTCTATGAAAAACGAGACGATTATATATGCTATTGAGGCGAGTAGGACAGCGAAATAATAGTTCGAACTCTTGTTTATCTAAAGGTGTGTAATTGATATAAGTGGCGATTAGCTTAATTGGCTTGCCAATATACCAACTAGCAAAGCGATGCCAGATAACATGCCAGTATTCTATATAAAAGTGCTCAAAATCTAACTCAGGCTTGCGTTGTTTTGTAGTAAAATAAACGTGGTCTCCTTCAATTTCCAGAGACATCTGTAATTCGTCAGTAATCTGGTTGTAAAACCGAATGCCTTTTTGGAATAATTCTTCAAGTGTTTTGCTGTTACTTACCCAGTCCGCCATTAAAGCAAACGTTCCAATTTTAACTGGGGTTTCGCAAAAGCCCATAAATTCGTCATTGAGTGCTGTGGTAATGCCGCTATAAAGTTGTGCGACGAGGTCAACATGAAACCGGCTTTGAGGGTTCTTTAATAAGTGTTTTGGAATTCGGGCGTGACGAAGTAATTCTGAGGTATTGATGCCGCGCGTATTAGCACCACCAAGTGCGCTAAGAATGTAATGTGTTCCAATAGTAGCCATGGCAGGTTTTTATTCTGTTTGGGAGGCTATTGTGGTTAGTCCCATGAGTTGATTTAGTATTGTTGTCGATCCTGTTTGTTTTTATAGTGATGTCATTCTAGAGCGCTCATATATTGTTGCCATTCCGGTGAACTCTTCGGCCAGAATCCATGGTGTTAATGCCTAAGTTGGCAGTAACGCATGGATCTCGATTCAAAAAAGTACCGGAATTACAAGACCGTTTTCCCTGTTAACGCTTTTCTCTATAAGCGATCATCAACCATTTCTTTGTCGAACAAGTATTTTACGTCAAAAATGACATGAACTGTTTTACAAAGCGCTTTAATCGCATCGATGCCCATTTCTTTTATCTGGTCGTGAGCAACACAAATAATCGCAGCGTCATAATGGTTTTGTTTAGGTTGATCAACGAGTGTTAAGCCATAAGCTTGTTTTACTTCTTCAGCGTCTGCCCAAGGGTCGTAAACGTCGATGTTAGTATGGAGGCCTGCAAGTTCTTCAATCACATCGGTTACTTTCGTGTTTCTGATGTCGGGGCAATTTTCTTTAAATGTTAGGCCCATTACTAAAATATTTGAGTCAACCATCTGAATCTTTTTCTGGGTCATCAAGCGAAGTACTCTTTCTGCTATGTGGCTAGACATTCCATCATTGATGCGGCGTCCAGAAAGAATGATTTCGGGGTGGTAGCCCAGTGATTGTGCTTTATAGGTCAAATAATAGGGGTCTACACCAATACAGTGCCCGCCAACCAATCCTGGGCGGAATGGTAGAAAGTTCCATTTAGTGCCCGCTGCTTCTAGAACTTCTAGGGTGTCAATTCCCATTTTGTCAAAGATCAAAGAAAGTTCGTTAACCAGTGCGATGTTTACGTCGCGTTGAGTGTTTTCAATTACTTTAGCGGCTTCTGCAACGCGAATAGAGCTTGCTTTGTGAGTGCCTGCGATGATAATGGTTTTGTAAAGATTGTCGATATATTCAGCCGCTTCAGGGTTGGAACCGGACGTTACTTTTAATATATTGGTGACACGATGCTCTTTATCCCCAGGGTTAATTCGCTCAGGGCTATAGCCTGCAAAAAAATCAACATTAAGTTTTAAACCTGATTCTTTTTCAATCAGTGGTATGCAGTCTTCTTCCGTTGCGCCAGGGTAAACGGTTGATTCATAAATAACATAATCACCTTTTTGCACAACTTTACCAAGCATTTCACTGGCTTTAATCAAAGGTGTGAGATTGGGTGTTTTATATTGGTCAATCGGAGTGGGGACGGTAATGATATAGACTTTTGCGTTTCGAATGTCATCAAGTTGTGTGGAAAAGCTGAGTAATCCTGACTCAGCCAGTTCTTCAGGTGAGCATTCTAAAGTGCTATCAATACCTTTTTGTAGTTCTTTAATACGATCTTCTTTAATATCAAAGCCGATTGTTGGGAAATGCTTGCCGAATTCAACAGCTAAAGGCAGACCAACGTATCCTTGTCCAATGACGCAGATTTGAGTATTTTTATCCATTTTTATCCTAAAATTTAAGTATAAGTTGTAAAAAAGTTAAAAAGAATTGGCGAATTGTACAAAGTTCTTAAAAAAGTTGCATTATTATTGCATAATGTTGCGGCTAATTCTTAGGGTAGCTAAAGAATTCTTCAAGAATAGTAAAGGACGACGCAGACAATCAATATAACTAGTCTATTATCTAAATATAGAACTTAATATAGTGTTTGTTGAAATTATTCAAACCTTCCGAATCAAGGTAATCGATACGTGGCTCATGTACGAGTTTTAAATCATTATTTGCATAGTAAATTTTTGTTTTTAGCATGTGTAGAATTTTGTTTGTTGATGCTGGCTGTTGTTGCTGGTGTTGAGTTAAGAAACATGACGTCTGACTACGATGTTATTTTACCTTCACCTATACTTCAGTTGTTTGCTTTTTCAGTGGTGATGAGTTGTTGCTCGCTTGCGATGGGCGTGTATACCAGCGTCTTTAAAGAAGGGCTGTCTGGAATGGTGTTAAGAACGGTCGTTGGTTATTTCTTTTTGGGTACGGCTATTTTAACGGTGATTTATTTTATCTTTCCTGTTTTTTATTTAGGGCGGGGGGTGCTGGCTTTTGCAATCCTATTTTCTTTGGCTTTTGTCATAATAGTTAGAGTACTGTTTTTTAAAGTCGTTGATTTGGCTCAATTAACGCGCAAAGTGATTATCTTGGGTTCTGGCAACACTGCACAAGAGATTGTGATGCGAATTAACCCAGAACATAATCAATTTGGATTCGACTTGTATGGGTGTGTACCATGCGGGCATGGTGATATTAAAGTAGATCAAAAGCTCGTACTGGCTGCGCCGACAGATTGGCGTGCTTTTGTGGACGAACATGATGTAAGTGAAATCGTGGTTGCACCAGATGAACGCAGAAGCAATGAAGGTGGAGAGTTACCGATCGATGCATTGCTAGATTGCAAGCTGAGTGGTACAAGAGTCACAGATCCGCTTACTTTCTTTGAACGGGAGTTATTGCGTGTTGAGGTGTCGATGCTTCGTCCTAGTTGGGCGTTATTTTCAGAAGGCTTTGTTTATTCTCAATTACGGGATATCACTAAGCGCATGTTTGACTTGGCAGTCGCATCTCTTATCTTATTATTAATGTGGCCGTTTATGTTATTAACGGCTATTGCGGTTAAATTAGAAAGCAAGGGCTCTGCTTTATATACACAAACTCGGGTAGGCTTTAATGGCATAGAGTTCCCGATTTATAAATTTCGAAGCATGTCGCAAGATGCTGAAAAGGATGGTAAAGCGGTTTGGGCGCAAAAAAATGACGCGAGAGTAACGCGTGTAGGGGCATTTATTCGAAACACTCGATTAGATGAGCTACCTCAGCTATATAATGTTTTTGTTGGTAATATGAGCTTCATTGGTCCGCGCCCTGAGCGCCCTCAATTTGTAGCTGAATTAAATGAAAAGATTCCGTTTTATGATGCACGACATCGAGTGAAACCCGGTTTAATGGGGTGGGCACAGCTTAAATACCCGTATGGTGCATCGGTTGAGGATGCGCGCAATAAACTGAAGTATGATTTGTATTATGTGAAAAATCATAGCTTTTTTATAGATGTACTTATTGTTATACAAACGGTAGAGGTAGTGCTTCTCGGCAAGGGGGTGCATTAGTTTGTCGTTCCAGTTAAATACTTTGGTTCACTAAGTTTCTAAAACTAAGAGAAGATAACCTGAAAGGTGGGTAGGGAAGAAAATGAAAGTTAAATTATTACTAAGTATGGTAGCGTCAATTTTTCTAGTCGCTTGTAATACAACAAATGTAGTGACTGAACAACCTGTTGAGTCGAGCATTGGTATAGTTGAAGAGTATTTGCTTGGCATCGGAGATGCTGTGTCAGTTAATGTATGGCGTAATGCTGACTTGTCAGTTTCTGTTGTAGTGAGGCCGGACGGTAAAATTTCAGTACCATTAGCCGGAGATATTAAGGTTGATGGCATATCTACAGGTGAAGTATCTAAAACCATAGAAGAGAAGCTAAGTAACTATATTCGTAATCCTAAAGTGACAGTAATAGTAACTAACCCAACTAGTGCTGAGTTTATTCATCGAATTCGAGTGACAGGTTCTGTAGCTAATCAGCGCTCTATTCCTTATCGCAAAGGTATTACCGTATTAGACGTGATTTTGGCTGCAGGGGGGGTGTCAGCCTTTGCTAATGCTGATGAATCGAAACTATATCGTCAAACAAAAGATGGGGCTAAGGTCTATCCCATATATTTAAATGATATATTGGAAAAAGGTATTCTTGATTCTAATTACATTTTATATCCTCAGGATATTATTACTGTTCCTGAAAGAGGTTTTTAGTCTGTATGGATTTTTCTCAGCTCTTAAAGTATGCCTATGTGGTTTATAGGGAATTATGGCAAAGGAAGTTTTTGTGTCTATTTGGTTTTGCTGTAATTAGTTTTACTATTTTGGTAATTGGAATGTACTGGCCGTTAAAATTTGAGACATCAGCAACTATTTTCGCTGATAATCAAAACATATTGAAGCCACTGCTTTCGAAGCAAGCCGCTCAATCGGACGTTCAAAATCAAGCTAAAGTCGTTAGAGATATGATCCATTCGCCTAGAATTTTAAGGATGGCGATTGAGAAAGGCTATGGTATAGATAGTTTTGAAAGTGCTGAAAGCTTGGGCTTGGAAATTAGTCGCTTACGCTCGGAGATACTAGTTGAGCGATTGGGGGATAATTACATCAAAATCGACTATTCGGATTCAACTTCAAAAGATGCCTATCGAGTAATTAATTCTGTTATTGATGTATTTATTAGAACGAGTGCAGATGAGCAGAGGTCCGAGAGCCGCGATGCTTTTCTATTTATTGATAATCAGGTTAAGCAGTATAAAGATCAGCTTTTACTGGCTGAAGAACGTTTGAAAGAATTTCGGTCATCAAATTTTGATGGCAGGGATATCGATGTAAATGCCAGTATTAGTAAGTTAAGAGCGCAAATTGAAGAACTAAAGATTAGTTTAGAGGAAGACCGGACGACAATTATTTCTCTAAAGAAGCAGCTTGCTGAGGAATCTAAGTTCTCATCTAAGAAATTTAAAGCTGATGTTTACAGTGAACGATTGGTGGGCTTAGAGGAAAGAAAAAGCACCTTGCTCTTGAATTATACAGAAGGTTACCCTGATGTAGTGAGTTTGACGTACCAGATTGAGGATATCAAACGTGCAATGCTTGAAGGGGCAGGGGGTGCTACGGAAGGTGACGATGGAGTTGTAGATGAGGTAAGATTAAACCCGTTGTATCAAGAATTAAGAAGTCGATTGTCATTTATTCAGACGCAGATCAAGGCAAAAGATAATAGGCTAATTGCGTTTGATGCTCTACAGAATCAAGAATATGAACGTCGTAAACGTATTGCTGAGCGTGGAGCAGAGGAGTCGGAGTTAACAAGAGATTATACGGTAACTAAGCGAATTTATGAGGATATGCTAGAGCGAAAGGAAAAAGCGCGTTTATCTATGACTCTGAATATTGAAGGGCAGGGTGTTACTTATCGAATTCAAGAGCCTGCCCTCCCACCACTAAATCCAGTAGGACTGCAATTTGTCCATTTTGTGGTATTGGGGCCAATATTAGGGTTTGGGGGCATATTGGGGCTTGCTTTTGTATTTGTTATGTTAGATCAACGGATAAGATTTTCTGAACGCTTAGATGATCTTAATGTTACAACTTTAGCTATTATTCCGCACATTAATACACCTTTTACTAAAAGGATTGTTCGAAGTGATATGTTGACTTGCCTGTTGTTGGGCTGTTTAATTATGGCAGTCTATATAGTATTGGCATATGCTTCGAAAATGGAATTATTTTGAATGAAAGAAATCAATAAAATAAATACGATATATAAAGCCTCAGTATCTGATTCGAAGGAAGTTGAATCTCAGGTTGGTGGCCCTTTACGTTCACATTCAGAAATTAAACGAATGGGAGAGGTTGACAGTTTTTCTTCTGAGGAAATGGATCGTTTAAAAATTATTGGTTCAGGAGTGCAAAATTCCAAAGTACTGAACATTTTTCGAGAGCTCCGTACTCAATTAATTCAAAAGAGTAAAAAGAGTAATTTTGTTTGTATGGTTAGCTCAATATGCCATGGCGGCGGAGCTAGCTATGTAGCATCAAATTTAGCTGCGGCTTTTGCTCTAGATAAAACTAAAACAAGTATGTTAATTGATACAAACTTATATGCGCCGAGTTTAGAAAAACTCATCATCGGGGATACCATGGCAGGTATTACCGATTATTTGAGTGATTCCAGTATAAGTATAAAAGATGTGGTTTATGCAACTGGTATACCTCGTCTTAGGGTGATACCTATTGGGGGAAATAGTGAAGGCGCGGCTGAGTATTTTTCATCTGAGAAAATGCTGAACTTCGTTGAGGAGGTTAAGTCTCGGTATTCCGATAGATACATATTTATCGATGCTCCGCCAATTACAATTTCATCTGAAGCGAGAATCCTCGCAGACATTATTGATATGGTGGTGCTGGTTATCCCTCATGGTCGTGTGACGCACGAGCAGGTGGTAGCGGCGATAGAAATAGTAGGGCAAGAAAAGTTGTCTGGTCTGGTCTACAATAATTAGATAATGAGTGATGTTAATGAGTTGCAAATTAGGATTGTATTTTATCATCGCGTTTTTTTGTACTTCATTTACAACAAATGCTACTGAGTTATCTGTTGATTTTTCCACTGAAGCCGAATACAACAATAATATCAGGCTGGCATCAACAGATAAAGAAGATGAAGTTGTTCAAACAGGCAGTTTAAGCGTCGAAGTACTTGAGGCAAGAAAGAGCCTTCAGATTAATGCAAACTTCTTGCTTGAAAAAGAGCATTACTATAATGATACCTTCTCAGGCGAAACCTCTATGAGGGCTGGGTTTGGGCTATTTAATTTTGATTTGGTCGAATCATTTTTGAGTTGGAAAACCTCATTTACTCGAACAGAATTGTTGTCTGATGCTGCTGATACTGACACCCCTGACAGTCGTGAATACCGGAATATTCTTAGGTCTGGTCCTACGATATCTTATAATATATCGAAAACTACGCGTGTAGATTTACTCGTTAACTATATCAATGTAGAAAATTCTGACGATGATGTTTCTGATTCAGAGCGTCTGGACAGTAGCTTTAGTTTTTCGAATTCTCTTAATAGAATTACTGATTTGTCTTTTGGGGCTAAGTATGGAGAATCAATCGATGCTGATGAAGGTGATGAGTATGCGAATGCGAACATATATATAGAGTTTGTTAGGCGTTTTTCTCACGGTAATTTGCAGCTTTCTATTGGAAGAACAAAGCTAATGCCTGAAGATTCTGCTAGTACCGAAGGTAGTTTTTATAATGTTCTTCTGAATAAAGAGCAGGTCTTGTTGCATGATATTTCGTTTGAATATCAGCAAGATATTTCAGAAACTTCTATTGGGTTTGAAAGTGATGAAGAGGGTGTTACAGATGTAAATTCTCCATTAGATGGTCATGTATCCAGCGATGTCGTCATGAGAAAAAGGTTGGTATTAGGTGTAGATAGGAATGTTGGAAGCTATAACTATACAGTAAGTGGTTTTTGGGAGGAGGAGACGCTTGTTATTCAGGATGATGATGAAAAATCATACGGTTTAAATTTTCGTTTTGAAAATCAGATTTACCAGGATTTAATTTCTGGGTTTGAGTATGCTTACCGAATAAATGATTTTATTGATAGACCTTCAATCCGAGAAGACAAAACGGTTAACTATCGGGTGTATGCAAACTATGTGGTATCTACTGACCTGTCAGTTAGTGGTTTTGTCGGTTTTGGTTCTCGTTCGAATAGCAAAAATGATGCACGAGAATATGAAGAACTCTCAACTGGGCTTGGTCTTAAATGGGCTCTTTATTAGTGAAATAAATGCTATATTTTGATTTCATATTCAATAATAAAAATTTTGTAGGGTTGGTTTTTTAGTTGTTAGGTAATGTGTGTATCTAGTGTACGACATTGGTTACGGATTGGGTAAAAGGTTCGGGGTTGCCTGTAAAGCTCAGAATGTGTTCTTGATAATAAAGTACATCAAAAAAATATTAACTAATTTATAAGGGCTCACGGTTTCATCGTGGAATATTTTCAAGCTATGGATAAAAAAAATTTTTTAGCCGAAGTGTTTGTCAAAACACAGATTATTGATTTGTTTCGCAAGTTTGTTAAACGTCAGCGGTGCGATTTACGTATTCTTGCCTACCACCGTATAGTTGAGATTAATGATGAGTCGAAGTTTGATTTTGATGCGGAGCTTATTAGTGCAACACCATCAGATTTTAAATGGCAAATGGAGCATTTAAAGCAGTTTTATAACCCTATAACTTTTGCAGATGTTATAGATTGTATGGAGGAGGGTAGAGATTTACCTGAACGGGCCGTAATTATTACGTTTGATGATGGGTTTGATGATAATTATCATCAAGCTTTTCCTATTCTACAAGAGTTGAAAATACCAGCAACTTTTTTTATTTCAACGGGTTATATCGGTCAATCAAAAACATTTTGGTTTGATAGGGTTGTTTTCTTATTGAAAAAGTCCACTTTGGAAAATTTGAGTCTTGATAATAATCGGTTGCAAGTAACACTAAGCCAAAATAGCTTAAATAGAGGCGATGCTTGTCATCAGGTATTGGAATACCTAAAGCGTCAAAATAATGATCGTAGGTTAGAAATAATTGATGAGCTATTTGAGGTAGTTGGGGGAGGGGCATACGAAAACAGCTCTCAAAGTCGGCCAATGGAGTGGGAGCATGTACAAGAAATGGCAGACAAGGGTATGGAGATTGGTTCTCATTGTGTATCGCACCCAATTTTATCTATGCTGACACCGCAAGAGTTATCTGCAGAGCTTGTGCAATCAAAGCTTCAAATAGAGAAAAAAATTAATAAGCCTTGCCAAGTGATTTCTTATCCTGCGGGAAATGATTATGCCTTTAATTCAATAGTGAAGAATCTCACGAGAGAAAGTAACTACAAAATGGGTTGTTCATATATAAATGGTATTAATGTATTTCCTATACCTGACGCTTTTGGGCTGCTTCGTCTTCACATTGAGCGGTATACCTGTAGGCATCGATTTGAATCGTTACTTGCGATGCCTAAGTTGTTTAGTTGTTAGTCAAATTCTTTACGTAAGTGAGATGTAAAGTTTTCTCTAGTTGGTAATTAAAGGTTTTAGTAAGACTAGCTCTTGATTACAATTTAGATTGTTAACTAATTGAGGTAGTTCGCTTTTTTAGTTATTTTATTGTCGCTCTATATGAAATTTAAGTATAGTGTGCTTTTTTTACCAGCACGTGTTGAGGTGAGTTCTCGATATCTTGATACAGGGTATTGTTATAGGTTTTTTTCTTGGGATGTCACTTCAAATGAATGTTGCTTATTTGGTTTCTTCGCCCTATTCGGGTTCTACTCTTTTGTCTTTCCTACTTAATGCTCACCCAGGTATAGGTACGATTAGTGAATATGATGTAATGGATGAAATTGCCGCTAATCAAGACTTTCTTTGCTCCTGCGACGAGCCTATTCGAATATGCTCTTTTTTTACAAAGTTAAAGTCTAAAATGGAAGAAAGTGGTTTAGAGTTTGAAGTTGATGACATGGATATGATGTTTAATTACCATGAATCAGAACGAATAAATCGTTATTTAAGCCAAAAACTGCCTCTTATCCATTCCGATAGTCTAGAGAGGATTAGAGACCAAATTCTGCAATTACTTCCTTATTTTCGAAACACCAAAAAGCGTATTTTTAAGAGGAATGACACCTTTATGCGTTCAATTCTCGAATTACAAAATGCCAAAGTTTTCTTAGATGCGAATAAAAATCCATACAGAATGAAAACTTTAAATGAGCGTCATGACGTTAAAGCGATCTATCTATACAAAAATGGCATTGGAGGGGCTTTTTCTATTTATAATGATAATTTGAGAAAGGGCCGTTCATGCACTATGAAAGAGGCTAGTCGTCGCTGGTTTATTGAGCAGTTGACTATTAATCGATGCTTGAAGCATCTTAAGCCAGAAAATATACATACTCTAAGCTATTCAGATTTTTGTAGGGATACAGCTGGGGAATTAAATGCTATTCATCAATTTTTAGGTTTAAATCCTATGGGTGTGGATGGCTTTTCTGAGGCAGAGCACCATATAATTGGGAATAAAATGCGTACTGGTGATATTAGTACCATCACTGAACGCAGCCAATGGAAAGAAGAATTATCTGAGGTTCAGAAGAATGAATATAGGTCTGAATTGCATAATTATCAGAGCAAACTTGAGGAATTAAATCCAGCAATGATTGAAGATTTGTGGCGATAATCTTTTGTCGATTGAAATAGTAGAAGTTTTCAGATTTTTGGCAAATCTATTTTTAGGAAGGGGTTGTACTTTGCCCCTTTCTTCATTTCTCACAAAAGGTAATGCTTTTCATGGCTTATATATTTCAAGTACTTTCTTTTCTTTTACTGGTGCCTGCCGTTTTAGTGGTTAGTTATTATATGTTTCTTGCCATTGTTGCATTACTCAATCGAGGTAAAGGTATAACAATATTAAAGGGGAATAATACTAAGTTTGTGATTGTTGTTCCCGCTCACAATGAAGAAAGTACTTTGCAGAAAACACTCTCATCGTGCGCATTACTTGATTACCCTTCTGATCAATACCAAATATATGTGGTAGCTGATAACTGTACTGACAAAACGGCGCAAATTGCGAAAAATGCAGGAGTGACTTGTTTAGAAAGAGAAAATTTAGTAGAGCGAGGAAAAGGCTATGCTTTAGCTTATGCATTTAAAAATGTTTTGGAGCAAGATTTTGATGCTGTAATTGTTTTAGATGCAGATTGTGAAATAGATAATCATGCTTTAAAAGTATTTGATGCCTACCTTCAATCTGGTGAAGAAGTTCTTCAAGCAAATGATGTAGCCTCTAACCCTGATGATAGCCCAATGAGTTATGCAGTTGCTGTTGGGAATATGATAGAAAACAATCTTTATTATTCAGCTAAAACTCAAATTGGATTGCCTGTTATTCTCCGTGGTACGGGAATGGTATTCACCACCAATATTTTAAGAAAGCATCCTTGGGACGCTTGCTCTATAGTTGAAGATATGGAGTATTCACTTAGTTTGATTCGCGCAGGAGTGAAAACTAAATTTATTGAAGAGGCTTCTGTTCGTTCAGACTTTCCGGCAACAAAGGAACAGTTGGATATACAGAGGACACGTTGGGCTGCGGGCAACTTGGGGTATGGAAAAACTGATGCGATATCATTTATAAAAGAGGGCTTTCAATCTGGTCCTAAAACCTTAATAGATGTTGGTTGGAGCATGCTTGTATTAAGTCGGCCCTTAGTAATGTTAGAGCTTCTTATTTGTCTGGTTTTAGTATGTGTTTCCTATTGGTTGAGTCCTGATTTATTTAGCATCTGTATGGTTGTTACTGCGATGATCGTGTTGGTGCTTCAAGTTGTTTATTTTTCTTTGGGTATAATTATGCTAGGTATTAGCGTTAGGCGAATAATATTATTGTTGAAAACTCCTTATGTCATCCTGAGGTTGATAGTGATTTCTCTAAAGGGTTTGATGGGAGTAGGTATTGATAAGTGGGCTAGAACGCCACGTAGCTAATAGAGAGAAATTATGTCAGCAAAAACAGTCATGCATTTAATCGCAACTAGTTTTTATGGTGGTCCAGAAAAACAGATAGTTGAGCACCTCAAACGCTTGGATCAAACAAAATATAAGGGGATTGCTGCATCTTTTATAGAGGGAGAGCAGGGTAATGAATTTATTGACAGGGCGAAAGGCGCAGGTGTAAAAGTTCAATCGTTGCATATGTCATCACCTTTGGATTTTATTGCTCTGTGGAAGTTAATTCGCCTATTGAAGAGCTGTGAAGTGGACTTGCTCTGCACCCATGGATATAAATCCGCCGTGATGGGGTGGATAGCTAGCAAGATCAATGGTAATCCTGTTGTGGCATTTTCGAGAGGTTATACTGGAGAAAATAGAAAAGTTGCTTTTTATGAGTGGCTAGACCGAAAATTTATTTCTATTAGTGCTGGTATTATATGCGTTTCAGAAGGTCAGCGGAAAAAGCTCAAAAAGTTAGGTCTTAATGTAAATGAACAAAATAGTTGGGTCGTTCATAACGCAGCGCTGTTGGATAATAGCCCTGCTTCTGAAAGCGGTGATCGAGAAAAATTTTGTGAAGAAATCGGAATTGATCCGGACGCAATTATAGCGGTTGCGGCAGGTAGACTAAGTCCCGAGAAAGGACATCGTTTTCTGGTGAAGGCTATGGCAGATTTAAAAGAGCGCGATGTCAATCTCATTTGCTTAATCTGTGGTGACGGCATGGAAATGGAATCACTTCGCGAGCAGGCGAAGTCTCTAGGTGTTGACGATTGTTGTCTTTTTTTAGGTTTTCGTCGGGATGTCCCTCAAATATTTAAAATTATGGATTTCATGGTGCTGCCGTCGTTAACTGAAGGCTTACCTAATGTGATTTTAGAGTCATTTGCTCTTAGTAAACCTGTTATTTCTACCTGTGTTGGTGGCGTACCTGAGATTGTTGAGCAGAATGTTAATGGCATTATGGTCGATGCTGAAGATTCGGGAAGCTTAGCTACAGCGATGGAAGGTTTGGCCAAAGATAAGAATCTCAGAGAAATTATGGGGCAAAAAGGTCACCATGATGTATGTTCTAAATTTACTTTTGAGAAACAAGCGAAAGAGCTTCAGGATATTTATGCTAGCCTTATGTTTAATTAAGGTCTTTGGTATCGTTTCTTTGCTTTTCTTTTACTAGTCAGTCTTTTATCTAGGCCTTGTTATGTTTATTTCAGATGTTGATTTAGCCAAACTTGCACAATTGACCCAGCAATTTGGCTGGACCAAAGGTTTGGAAAACTTCATGTCTGCATTGTCAGCTCGCCAATTAGGGTTTATTAGATCAGAGCTATCTAAACGCTATATGGGGTGGGTGTGCTCTCTTGATGGGAAACATAAAACTACTGCGCTTGTATTGGAATCAGGCTTAGGGTCTTGTAGTTTAGCGCTTTCTGAAAGGTTTCATGAAGTTGTTGTGGTTTGTATTGATGAGTCTGTTGCTAATATTGTCAGGGAGAGAGCAGTACATCTGGAAAAGAAAAATATTAAAATATTATGTGGGATTGATGGCTTGTCAGAGCTGGAGCAAGGGAGTATTGAAGTAATCGTATGTATTGATGATGGGGAGAAAAACGTAATTGACCAGAATCTCCTGCAGTTATTTAGTCGAATTCTTTCATCTCGTGGCCAGTTTGCCTTGGTTACGGCGTGTGATAGTCAAGTGTCTAGATGGAAGAGGTCTACTTATCGTAAAACGTATCAAGATACTCTTCATTTACTTGATCTATTCTTTCCTCGTAAGGATATATATCGCTGTATTGGGCAGTATTGTCGTCATGTATTTCGAATCAAGAAAATACATAATGAACAAGAAAGAAGCGTTAGGTTTAGTTTAAGGGGGTATGTTGCAGTAATTAGAGATTACTTTTTTGGGGGCAAGTTTTTAATTGTAGGGGGTAGAGAGCTTCCTGAAGCATCTTTTTTTGATTATTTGTTACAGGAGATTTCAACTAGATACTGTGCAGGTCAGAGCTTATGTATTGAATCAGTTGTGATGTCTAAGCCTCGTGGTGCCTTGTTGTTAGTGGAAGCTCCAGATTCAAGGCATAAATATGTTGTTAGGCTAGCGTATGATGTTTTGACAAGAGGCCGCTATGAGACAAATTCAAGAATGCTTGAGTCTATATCCAGGCTAGAGCTTGAGAGTACTCTGTGCGTGCCTGAATATATCGGAAAAGGTATTTATGAAGGTCTGCATTACACGGTTGAATCTAGGTTGCCTGGGGCGAATATTAGTCCTGCTCAAATGAGAAAGCGGCACCGGTTGGATAGTATTGTTCAGCAGTCGATAGATGGAATAACTACTTTAAATTTAGCTAGCTCCGAGCTACGGCTTGTCGATAAAGGTCAATATTCTTCTTTAATTGAAGAGCCTTTAAGTCGAGGAGAAAATCTTTTTGGTATATCTAGAAAAAATACGTTTGAAATTATTCGAGGGTATCTGAGAAGAAGTCTTTACGGTGTTAGGCTCCCGCTAGTGATATATCATGGTGACTGTTCTTTAGATAACATACTAATTTCCCAAAAGACAGACCAAGTTCAAGGCCTTTTCGATTGGGATTACTCTAAACGTCACGGTTTGCCATTGATTGATATTATTTTTCTGATAGCGAGCTATATTGCAAAAACTAAAAAGATTAGTTTATCCGGCTCAGTGTCTTATATTCTGGCCGAAATGGATAATGAACTTCAAACAAAGCGATTTATTCATGAATATTGTAAAACTATGAACCTTAAAGAAGAACTGGCTAAACCTTTGATTGTGGTTTTCGTTGTCAACTTAATTGCTTACCGCATGGAGATGGACGAAGAATATGCTCAGCCAGCTTATTATGAGTCTATGTTTGGTCAGTTGCTAAACGATTTGGAAGGCGACTTGATATGAAATTAAAACTAAAACTAAAACCAATTGGTTGTTCAGGTACCTACTGTAACTTTCTAAGGAGCTATAGGTAAATGGGAACAGCAGCTAAAATTGCAAAAAACTCTGCATCGAATGGCACTGCATTTTTGGTAGAAGCTATTACAGCCTTTGCTATGATGCCATATGTTATTCATTATATTGGAGATGAAGCTTATGGCGTATGGATTCTAATAAATGCGGTGTCTGGATACCTGGGGCTTTTCAAATTGGGCTTTCGTCCATCAATTAATAAACATGTATCTCATTACAAGGCTCTATCTGAATTTGCAAAAATGCGTGAGTTCGTTGCTGCGACCATACTTGCTTTTGTTTGTGTCGCAGGAGGAGCATTTGTCGTTTCTGCAATTGTTGCATACTCATTGCCCAATTGGACTGATTTAGATTCGGGTTTGTTAGAGATGGCTCAAGTACTCATTCTATTTGCGGGTGCCCAGATGGCTATCGCTTTAATGGGGACTGTTTATGGCGGTGTGATTTCAGGGTATCAACGCTATGATATAAACGCTGGGATTGAAATTTCTGTAATTGTAGTGAGAGCGGCAATTATATTCTTTTTACTGCCGTATTTTACTTCTCTTTATGCGGTTGCTTTGACTCATTTTGCAATAACGATAATTGGTTATTTTGTGACCATTTATTTCGGTCGTAGAGTTGCGCCAGTTAAGGCTTTGAAGGTTTTCATTAAGCCACCTAAAGATATTTCAGACACAATTATTAAGTTTAACTCTATCAGTTTTGCGATTGGTGGGTTATCTATCTTGGTTAAATATGCTGACTCTATTATTGTTGGGGCTTTGATTTCAACGGCTGCTATTACGCATTATGCCGTAGGGGGAAGGCTTATCAAGTATACGTCTGACCTTCTATCTGTTACTACTCGAGTCATTGCGCCTGCAATTAGTGAACTAGACGCTAAAAATGATGTGAAAAAAATTGGAGTGCTTGTTCTGAACGTTACAAAGTTTGCATGTTTTGTTTCGTTTGCAATTTTGCTTTGTCTGGTACTACAGGGTCAAGAGTTTATCTTTCTTTGGATGGGGGGTGGGTACGAGGAAAGTTACAATATTCTTTTTATCTTAGCGTTAGCTTACTTTTTCATATGCCCGCAACAGGTTGTAAATCCTTTGCTTTTTGGTACTTCTAAACATGACTTGTTGTTAAAGTTATTGTTGATTGAAACAGTTATATCTTTACCTCTTGCGTTTTACTTAGGTGAACAACAGGGAATGGTTGGTGTTGCCATTGGCTTAATGTGGCCGCGCGCGGTGTTGAGGGTTTTGTTTCTTATTTTTATTGTGCATAAACGATTAAATTTAAACCCTTTAATTTTTTTTGCAAAAACGTATTTTCGAATAGCTTGGGTAGCTCTTCCGTATGGGGGAATGCTTTATTGGTCGAAGGTGAACGGTTTTTGTGAGGGTTGGATTTCATTCGCTTTACAATTAATGGTTTGTTTGGTTGTTTATTTGATTAGTTTAGTTGTATTTGGCCTTAACTCAGAAGAAAGAGTTTATATTTTTAGTAAGTTTAAAATGCTTAAATCTAAGAAATAGGCTGAGAGTTCATACCTTTAAAGTAAATTTATAATAGTTGAGATATTCTGTGAAAATTATAGTGACTGGTGGCTTATATCCAAATAATTGGAAATCAATACAAGAAAAAAATGAAGAGAATTTCATTCGCTTTAGTGAAGGTGAGATACTGGAGTTAGATTGGGATAGTGGTGTAGTCACTCAAAAGATACGCTATACATCGCCTGAAGAATACTTGAACCCAAGCATGATGTTTAAAGGAGCGCAGATATACGGCAACAAATTAAATGTTGTAAGCAATACTGAATTGGTTACTTATGATATCGAAAACTGGAATGTTGAACGGGTTTTTTCGGATAGTACGTTTAATGACCTCCATGGTGTTATGGAAGAGGATGGATTATTTTGGGTTGTTAATACTGGACTAGAAATTATTCAACAACTGGATGTCTCAGGAAGTGTACTGAATGAATGGAACTTTTCAGGTGTAAATACTTGGGAAAGGTTTGATCAAACTAAGGACTATCGAAAAATTGGTTCAACTAAGCCGCACGATATGCATATTAATCATATATTTAAAGCAGGTGGTGATTACTTTGTGACTCGAATGCTGCAAAAAGATGCTGTTGGTTTAGATGATCAGTCCAAAAGGTTCAATATTGAGGTTGGGAACCCCCATGATGGGGTCGTTTCTAATGGTAGAGTTTATTTTACAACAACAAATGGACATATGGTTGTATTTGATGAAATCAGTAGAGAATTGATTTATAAAGTAAACCTGAATGATATTTTGGCTGAATCAGAGTTTCAGTCCGGTGGTTGGTGTAGGGGAGTTGTGCCTATTTCTAAGGATAGAGTGATCGTAGGATTCACTCAGTTGCGCCACACTAAATTTAAAGAATTTGTATCTTGGGCGAAAAAACTTGGCAATAATGATGCCCCTACAAGGCTGCTAGAGTTTGATCTAAGTAAGCAAAAAGCTGTTAAAGAGGTGGTGTATCCGAGCGACAGTGGTATAGCAATCTTTTCAGTATTAAGAAAATGATCGGAATGGTCACTTGTCTACTTAATAACGTAACAGCATGAGTTGATTCTATGGCATTTTGGGGCGCAACCGTTTACCTTTTATGTACAGTATTGCAGCCAGCTGAATGGATTCCTATTTTTGAAGGTGTTCCATTACAAGAGTTGGTGTTGTTGATGACTATTCCTGTTCTGGCAGTATCTAACAAGCGATTTATTGAGTTACTTACCTATCCGCCATTTAAATTTTTTTTACTCTTTATAATAATATCCATATTAAGCTCTCGTTATATGGGATTACGTTATGCTTTAGGTACCGTTGGTTATTTCTATATCAAGTTATTTATGGCGATGATCTTGATTGTATTAGCGCTTGATACCGCAGAAAAGCTAGAAAAAATACTTAAAATTATGGTGTTGGGTGCATTTATCGTGGGGTTTCTTTGTGTTCGGCTCTACCATACAGGAGAAGGTGTTGGTGCTGGTATCGGCACTCATGCTCAGGTTTTGAATTGGCGAGGTGCGGTGCAGTGGATCGGTACATTTAGTGGTACTAATACTACTGCAATGTTGTTGATCTTTTTGTTGGGGCTAAATTTTGGGCTGTTATTTCTATCCAAAAGTATCGTATCGAAAGCGGTCTGGCTCTCTGTATGCCTGATTGTTCTATATGCCTTCTATTTAACTCATTCAAGAGGAGGTTTTATTGGGTTAATTACAATATTGGGGGCTTATTTTTATCGTAGGGTAAATATCAACCTTAAAGTCTTTGTGCCCTTGGCAATAATGTTAGGGCTAGCTGTAATTGTGTTGAAACCTCAAGAGGAGGGGCGGGGATTAGGTGAGTCTTCATCCCCTGAGCGTGTAGAACTATTTCATCAGTCTTTGCAAGTGTTTAAAAATAATCCGGTAATAGGGATTGGTGTAGGTCAGTTTGCTAGAAATAACCCTGTAAAGAAGCGGGCACATAATATATACCTTCAGCAGCTTGCTGAAACGGGACTTGTTGGGGCTGTACTATTTTCCTTAGCTTTTTTTGCTGGGGGGAAAAACCTTTTAGTTTATATGAGGCGCTATAAAAAAGAAGATAAAGAGTTCCAGATTAGTTCTACTGTACTGATATCTTTTATTGGGCTGGCTGCAACACTCTTTTTCTTGTCACCACAAAGTGAAATGCCCTATATTATGCTAGCCTTCATGGTAGCGCTTCCTTTTGGCAGTAGGATCAATGAGCCTATGCCAGCAAAAACTATATGGTTTGTACTGTTGATTAACGTAATTGTAGTTATTGCAGTTTATATCTTGGTGCAAATGTTTTTCATTATATTTAGATAGAAGGTTAATTAGGCGGCGGATAAGCAATACTTATCTCCCGCCAATTAATTATGGTGTGGTACTTGTTGCTGAAAACCCTGCTGGCGCCAATGGCAGGGAGGCAGGCCCACTAATGGAACTAACGGTTAATGCACCTAAATCATAAGCCTGTGTCGTGTCACGTAAAGTGCCGCTGTAATCATCAGTTACATAGTTAGATACAATTTTACCTTCTTGAACTCCTGAGGAATTTTCAGCTAGTACTAGAAAGTTTGCGTTAGTAGGGTCTACGCTCAAAAAGTTTGGGAGGGTATTGTTGCTGTTAGTGTCCTGTTCACTTCCTAGGCTTGCAGAGAATTCTCTCCATGCAGCCATGCCTTCGAGAGTTTTACCTTCAAATATCCACTGAAAGCCATTACCTTCTTGGAGGTTGGAGCAGCTATTATTATCCATGTGTAACTCAGCTAAGCGCTCATTTTTTGTGGCTCCGTCTAAAGCAGGGTCAGAGCTTTTAAAGCAAGCACCTTCCGCGTTGTTGAGTACAACTATATTATTTTGAACGGTCACATTCCTTGAAAACTTGTTGTCACCTTCTTTTGCGCCACCTACCCATTGTGCAGGAGCTATACGAATACCTGCCCAGTTCGTTCCGCCACTGGTTGATACGTTGTAGCAGGTATTGTTATAAAATCCACTGTCTTTTGCGCCTGCAGCTTGCAAGCAGGAATCGGCTACATTGTATAATATATTGTTTCTAGCTATTGAATCATATGTGACGGTTGACTCGCCTAGCCCTATTCCACCTTCCCCAATATCGTGAAATAGGTTTTGTTCAACAATGGCGTTTGTAGCTCCTTTCTTAGTGTAAATGCCCCAAGAGATAATATCGTGAATGTGGTTGTTCCTTACTGTTATATAATCGGATGAAGTAATGTCGATGCCATCTGAATTACAGCCAGGATCGCAAGCATCACTAAGGCCTGAGTTATATATTTCGTTATTTTCTATTAGTACGTAATCTGCCATGCTATTAATTTTGATGGGGTCGTTGCCTGTGTCATGTATTTTGTTGTTTCGTATGATGAGTTGCCCGCCACCAGGAGCTTGAATGGCGTGGCGTCGACCACCCTGAATATCAAAGCCGTCTATAATCGTGTACATTTCTTGTTTTTCTACCCAGCCGCTATTGTAAATTCCTATCGAAATCATTGCTTCAGGTCCAGTGCTGGAGGAATGTGTAATTTTAGCACCGTGTAAATTTTCTGATTTATAAGTGATATATTGGCCAGGCAGTCCCTTCTTGTTTATAGACCATTTACTAGAATCTCCAATTGGATAAATACCATCTTTAAATATGATCGTGTCGCCTGGACTTGCGTTACTAGATGCTTCGCCGGGTGTTTCCCAAGGAGAGGTTTCAGTTCCAGGGTTTGAGTCATTTCCGGTTGGTGAAACATAATAAGTTTCTGCGAAGCTTATTGAAGCTATACAGAAAGTCAAAATAAAACTAAATACTTTACTGCTACGATAGGTGTTCATTTAGATCTCTCCATAAAAGATTTGTTGAAATCGATTTTGCTGACTAATAATGGTATGGTAGGTTACCTGTAAAAGCATGTTAAGGTTCCTATTTTATGAATGTCACTACATAATATTAGGCTTAAATATTTGGGATTGCAATCTTAAGTTCTCGGGTAGACCCTTAAGTTAAAACTACGTTACACTTCTGATGAGAGGGCCATCACATTATGTGGTGAGGTGGTTGGGGTTAATAGTTAGCTTAAAAGTATAAAAGTATTTTTTGTAAAAACCTTCTCGTCTTAACGTATTAATTAAGATGATTTTTTGATTTTAATATATCATTAATAGTGTTGCAATATTCCCCAAATTTGAGATGTTGAGTTAAACTGAGAGTCTTGTCGGGATGATTTTGGTTTTTGATTCAAGTCTATAATTTTTTATAAAGTAAAGCTTTCTAATGGTTATAAAAAACGTTGGAAGATAGCTTTAAGTCTTCTATTTTATACTTGAGTATAAGGATGTAGATGTATGAATGATAATAAGTATAGTGTATTTGTTATTCTCAGTGAACCTCGGACAGGTTCTAATATGTTAACTAGCAAATTTAGTTCTGTTCCGGATGTAGTTTGTCATGCTGAAATATTTCACCCAGACGCCATCTATATCAAGTTACCAAAGGATACTATTCCTAATATTGGTGAGCGAGACTCTAATCCAGAAAGTTTCATCACTAAAATTCTTGATAAAACGTATGAGTACCATCAACACCCAAATATTATTGGTTTTAAAATATTTTTTGATCACAACCCGGCAGCAATGTCATATGTCTACCGAAACAAAATTCCAGTTATCTTATTAGAGAGAAAAAATAAAGTTGCTCAATATTCATCTTTGAAAATTGCTAAAAACACTGACCAGTGGACCTCTGTTCAACAAGCGAAAAATAAAGTAGCTGGCTCAAGCAGGAAAGTTAGGTTCTCATTGATAGAATATATTGCTTTTACTCTAAGAAGTCGGGCTAGATTTATCTTTGCGATGCATAAATTAAAGAAAGAGAGTATTCCTTTTATCCATGTATATTACGAAGGTTTGGTTAAAGGCACTGGTGCGGATCAAATTAGTAGCTTTATTGGTGCAGACATTGCGTCAATTGAGGCCGATGTGGGATATCAAAAACAAAACCCTGGCGAGCTGTCTTCTCGTTTTAAAAATCCAAGGTACTTTGCATTTTGGTGTCGGTTATTAGCATCAACCCCAATTATTGGTCGCTTGCTTTCTATGCAGCGGGTGATGTTGGATAATAGAAAAGTAAGCAATACATAATGAAGGAGGGCTGGGTTTAGCGAAGTTATGCTCTTCATTGTTAGTTTTTATAGTGCTTCATGTAAGTAGTGAGCATTGTGTTCAGGCTGAAGTTATTTAATACCTGTTCCCGAGCATGTTTAGATATTTCTTTTCGTTTTTGTGGGTCTGCTAAGAGTTTAACTACTTGTTTTGAAAATTCCTCACTATTGCCTAAAGGTACCAATTGTCCATTTAGGTGGTCTTGAATTACTTCATTATTTCCTCCTACATCAGTTACAACAGGTGCAAGCCCACAAGCCATTGCTTCAAGTAATGAAACATTGATACCTTCTGATATCGATGTTAAAACAAAACAGTCAGAAGCTTGTAAAAGTTGGCTGATATTTCGAGACTCACCAAGCATACGAACATTATTGTTTAAGCTGTGGTGCGCTATACTCTCTCTGATATTTTTTTCTTCTGGTCCGCCACCGACGATTAATAGCTTACAGTTGCTGAATTCTTTTAGTATATTTGAGAAGGATGTTATAAGTAGTTTATGGTTCTTAATTGGTGATAATCTGGCCACACAAATTAGGACCTTTTCATTGTCTTCAATTTTTAATTGTTGTCGAGTTATTCTTCGTTGGTCTTGGTCAGGTTTAAATTGATCTGTATTCACTCCGTTGAGTATTCGAGTAATCTTCGTCTTAGGTACCCATCTCTTTTTTATTGCTAGGTTATTAATGTCTTGGGATACCCCCACAAACCTATCTATAAAATGACCCGTTAACCTGAGCTTGAGATACTTTTTCCAATCATATGGCGGCTCGACCCCATGCTGAGTATGAATTACTCGTTTGACTCCTGAAAATTGAGAGGCGATAGCAGCGTAAAAATGCGATTCTTGATTATGACTATGAACAAGCTCTATGTTTTCTGATCTTAGTAACTTAATTAGTCGCAGGCAGGTTTTTACATCGATAAAGCCAGCTTTACGCTGGATATTAAACACTTGAATGCCTACAGCTGTTAACTCCTCAGCTAGTGTACCAGGATGATCAAGGCATATTATAATAGGGTCACAGTTATAATTCCGCATTTTTTCAGCCATTTGGCAGACCAATACTTCCAGGCCTCCTACATCCAAAGAGAGTACAATGTGTGCAACTCTTAGTGCTTTGACTGTTGGTTTTTGTTCGGCTTCAAGTGTTGAATTCATGGGCGAAAGAAACTCGATAATTTTATAGGTCGTTAACGGTAGAGAGCTCGAAGCCTCTCTTTAAGTAGATATCAATAATTTGAGGTAGGGCTTCAGTAGTGTGAAGATAATCTTCATGGAAAAGGATAACTTCACCTGCTTTAGTCTCATGTTTCTGGATGTAGTGAATGAGTTTGTGTTTATCTCGAATAAATGAATCTCTGCTATCAAAAGACCAGAAAACAAATTGATAGTTTTTTCTGAGAAGCGCGATTAAGCATTGTATGTTTATTGACCCGTAAGGTGGTCTAAATTGACGCGAATTACGATGATTCGTAATCTCGTCAATTTGAGATTGAGTATGCAATACTCCACCCACATACTTATCTTTCGATATTGTTGGCGCATTGACATGCCAGTAGCCGTGGTTAGACACCTGGTGGCCCTGATCATACATTTTCTTGACGATCTCAGGGTATTTTTCCACACTCTTACCAGACAAGAAGAACGTAGCTTTCACGTTTGCTTGCTCAAGTGCATTAAGAATCTTCTCGCTATGGACAGGATGTGGGCCATCATCAAAAGTTAAAGCAATTCTTTTTGCTTCAGATGGCTTGCCTTTTATAATCAGCTTCTGCGGAAATAATAGGCAGAATACGTGTTTAATGAATGATCTTATTCCCATAAATTTTATCTGTATCTGTATCTGTATTAGTTTTGGTTAGAGAGTTCTCGGATTTTTTGGTACATATCCCAAGCAGAAACATAATGTAATGAATACCCTTTTTTATCTCTATATTGTTTTTCAAGTTCGCTCCATAGTGAGCTAAAACCGGTTTTACTAAAAAGCATATCCATTGTGGGCTCAACAGTGCCATGCGTATGAGCTTTTATAAATATGTGATCGTTGCAGCCTTGAACTTTAATACCGCATCTTCCCCAAAGCTTAACTCTATGAGCTGATGGTGGTGCGTCATGAGATATTTCACTTGACTCTATTTTAGGAATAATTCCAAATTTACGATTTTTCCAGTTGAGGGCTAGTGGTCCTTGTATAAGTAAAAGCTCATTTTCCTTGACCCATTCGCCCTTCTTAATGTCTCTCCCGGTATTATGGCTTTTTCTTTGGTCAGGCTTGCCTTCAGCACAATATATAGAGTTTATTTTCTTAGTTTGAGTTTCGCTGGGCGCAGAGGGCATAGTCAGATCTGCATAACAGCCAGTTTCTACTAAAACCGAGAGCTCATTATCTACGCCGCAATGTAGTCCATCGGAACGAGAGTTGTCCAAACACCAGTTTCCATGAATAAATGAATATATTATTTCGTTCGTGATAGGGTCTTTTCGTAATAAGTTGTGCTTATCAAACAGAAGCTTTTTAAATCGATTAAGTATGTTTGTAAGGTTTTCGGCTGTGTCTTTATCATGGTGAAGGTGAATCTCTACATCACCAACGCCTTTTAATTGAAATTGTTTAAGCGCATCAAGGTATCTTTCTCGATACTCTTCTTCCGGGTAAAAAAAAGTATGGACAGGATGTTTGCCGTCACTATCAGTATGTGATTTTGCTAGATTAGGGTATGTATCTACCCAGCGTTTTACACGATCATCGGCCACTTTTTCGGAGTCATTTCGCCAAAAGGGTTCGTAGTGGTCAGCAAAACAAAAATAAACATGAGTATGAGAGGGCTTTCTACGAAAAAAATTAGAAACTAGTTGTTTTAAGTAGCTTCCTATCCAAATATCCATATTACGTGACTTTAAAACAAAGTGAACCGTAAATGCTGCCACAAAGCTCATAAGGGCTAAAGATATTAGAGTCCACATCATCGTTTCGCTTTCCGCCAATTGGTCGTTTGTTGTTTAGATCGGTGTCGAAAGTAGCCATGAAAAGCGGCTGTATTCATTACAACAAAATAAAATGGTATATATATATAGAAGGGCATCACAACTTTACTTCTTATTTTCCATCCGTATGCGGCTAAGGTGTAAAAAGTAACTTGTAAACCAAATAGTAATTGGTAAAAAAAACTGTCTAAGAGGAATAGGTTGCAAATTAAACACAATAATAACATTTCAGGAACTACCCATCTTAGTATTTTGTGCGAAATAAACATCCAAGAAAATTGGCTAGTTGGTGGAAAAATATGACTTTTCCAGCGCTGTATAGTTTGAAATCCGCCTGCAACCATTCTGACTTTGACGTGATAGTCATCTACAACATCAATTGAGGCGAGTTCAGAGGATACTGCTTTCGGTTCATAAATTACACGGAAGTTATTTTTAATAAGTGAAAATGTAATTTCAGCATCATCATTGATGACATCTTTACCTATAGGTGAATATAGTGCCTTTCTGACGGCAAATATTTCACCATCGGCTGTAGTTATTGAGCCTAACTTGCTTTCGGCCATCTTAATGGCTGATTCATAACGCCAATATAAACTGTCTCCTTCACTGGACTCTCTATCGCTACTGTCGTATATGTGTTTAAGCCCGCATACGCCACCAATAGAGTCATCTTTAAAAAACTTGATGAGTTCAAATATTGCAGAGGAAGAGAAATCATTATTCGCATCAGAAAACACTATTATATCTCCAGATGCTTGTGCTACACCTCTGTTTAGGGCAGAAGATTTTCCCTCTCTTGGTGGAGAATGAATTGCGACTACACCTTCATCTTTAAATGATTTCGCAATGTTGTGGGTTTCATCGTCGGACCCATCTGATACGATAATTATTTCAAATCTATCTTCGGGGTAATCTAACGCGAGTGAGTTTTTGATTTTTTTCTCAATTACTTGCTCCTCGTTATAAGCGGCAATAATTAGGCTTACTTTAGGTAGGTTTTCATCAGTCGAGTAGCTTTGTAGTTGTCCGAATTTATTTTCATCTGCTCGTTTTGACCAGCAAATAACAATTGCTGGATAAAGAAAATAATTGTATACAACAATAAATCCACAAAACCAAAATAAAAACTCAGTCATAATATCTGACCCTTAGTAGCTCTATGGTTGTTTGATAAAGAAGAAACGGGAGCATGTACTTTGCCATTAACAAGTAAGTTTTTGTCTTCCAATAGGTTGCGTAGTGTATCAAAATCAAAATCCTGAAACAATTTTTCGAGCCTTGAGTGGCATTTCCCTAAGTTATTATAATGTCTAAAGCGTGAAAGCAGGCCCGCATTTTCTATACGTGGTTGTTCGGGATCTATTTCCCAGGGGTGGATATAGAAAACAAATTCATCACCGTGTTTGGTTATCTGGTTCAATGCCCACCGGGTAAACGCATATGGCCATAATCGAAAGTAACCGCCGCCAGCGACAGGGATGGTTAATTGTTTATATTTAAGTACTGAAATTGGCATCTCAGCGATAGGGCCTGAGTTGGTTTGGTAAATATGGGGGGCCGGATTTATATCCGGGATACCATAGTTGTCATGGCGCATGGGGAAAATACTGGAGTCATATTGAAAGCCTTCTTCCACCAATATATCCATGGCCCAAAGTGATCTTTCTGTAATAGAATAGGTTGCCGCTCGATACCCAATTACAGGTTGCTGACAAATGTCTTCAAGTAGGGTTTTGCTTTGTCGAGTTTCTTCTCTAAATTCCGCTGGTGTTTGGCTATAAATAGTTTTGTGACTATAGCCGTGGCTGGCTATTTCATGGCCTTGTTGCGCAATTTTTTTTACAATCTCGGGTTGTCGTTCAGCTACCCACCCAAGTATAAAAAATGTAGCTTTAATATTGTGGTTGTCTAATAGCGCTAAGATTTGATCGGTATTCCGCTCAACCCTTCTTTCCATTTTTGGCCAGTTGTTTCGATTAACTACTTTACTGAATGCTTCAACTTGAAAGTAATCTTCGACATCGATAGTAAATGCATTTTTCATAAGGGTCTTCGCTTTAAGGGGTATTTTATTTGTATAATTCCAAGTCTGTTAAAATATTTTGTGCATATGCTCTTATAAAGTCTGATTGCTGTTTTGTGCTTGCTTGGCAGTCATTTCTGCATTGCTGAGTAAAAACCAATACACTATTTTTTGTGTTACCTGTAAATATAGATAGGGATTGAGCTAGTTTTGCTTCGATTTTGCTAATCATTATCTGTTTATTTATAACATAAAATGTATCTATTATTAGTTTGTTCCCCCACTTATCTGCTGCAATAAAGTGGCGTAGGGGGAATTTTTTCTTGCCGTTATTAAGAGTGATGTCTTCTGAACTTTTTATCTTCCAAATGTCAGGGTTGATGATGTGGTTATCGTAATGAATTAGCTCCTTACCTTGACTTTGCTCTATGTATGTTAAGGCGAATACAGATATTTCGCTTCCTTTTGCTTGATAGCTCCCTTGTTGTATATGGTCTGCGCCTTTGTAATCAGGGGTCAAGTTGTAGGGGGGGGGGGCTGTAAGCTGCCAAAGCCCCAAATGGTCAGGTAATGTTTTTGTCGTGTAGTTTAGTTGGCTTTGAGGCTGAAATGCTTCCAGCATTAGCGGAGTAAATATTAATAATAAAGCTATTAATGGAGATGTGTAAAGGTTAGAAGTATTTAAGTGTTCATTCTTGTCTTGTTTTGTTTCTTCTTCTGAAGGATGGCTTGTTTTTTGAATTTTCTGAGCGAGCAAAAATATTGGCGTGATGCTAATAGCATAAACCATCCATCCAAAAAATACATGGTCTGACATGAGGGGATGTTTTAGGTCTGTATAATATCCCACTAGTATCAGAATTAGGATTCTGATCCAGTTAGCTACGATAGAAGTGACGAGCACTAGGCAGGTAAACATTGCTTGAGTTCGATATGTTTTACAGGGGAGGTAGTGGGCAAAAAGAATAGATAAAACTACTGAATTAAGAAAAAACTTTCCTCCTGCACAGCCTTCATTGATAACGATGTGCCCTTGTGGTAGTTGTATGACGAACTCTTCTATATATGCAGGGTAATCCATCATGTGAAGCATTGCTTCATTGACTTTTGCCGCCATGATTTGTAATAAAGGGGTGAGCACATCCCATACTGGTACGACTGTTAGTAGCAATAAGTATGGAATAAAACAGACCTTCGCGTACTTGAGGCCAAAGCATGCGCAAAGTAGTACCGGAAGGCTTGTAAATAATATTAGAATTTGAAGAGTTTGTAGGTTTGCCGCGGTTGCAAGTGCTTGTAATAATGAACAGATCGCCATAGCGATTACGGCAATCCATTTATAGCCAGAGTAGTTGGTTTCTGATGTGCTCGTGAATAAGATATAAAGGCTTAAGGCAAGTATGAGATATCCATGGTTGTACGAACTGTGTGTTAGCCACAAGGTATGTATTGATATGAGTAAGTCTGTGTAGACAAATAGAATACTTACTGTAAAAAGTATTAAGCATACGCCAAGCATACGTTGATTGTTGCTTTTGCATAACATTTTTCAAAGCATCCTTGGCTGTTGTAGTTTATTCCGCCTAATAAATTCTTTGAGTTTAAGGCGAGGCTGTGATTTTAAGTATTTTCAGTCAATTTTCAAGTCAGTATGGTGATTAATTTTCAATTAGTGATAGTGTCGAAAAAATAATCCAGTTTATAGGTGAATCTAGGATGCAAAGCTTTATAAAACATGTTTTTTTGTGTGCTAGTGAAAAAACTTATTTTCGAAATCATGATCGGCGGGCTTTATTCTAGAAATGTTATAATTTGCTTCTTACTATAGCAGGGTTTAGGAATAGTGAATGAGTATTCCGGTAACTGCGTAGTATTAACTTGATAGTGGAACTACGCACGAACGTAGTTATCCCCCTCCCTAGTAGAATGGTTCTCCTTCGGGTCGAAACTCATGAGTTATTCAGTAGGATAATCTCATCACTACTCGATGGAGAAACGTTTTTAAGGGCTGAAAGTTCCATTAATTTCGCAGCTTCGACCAAATATTATTTGACATACAAGGAGCGTTCTTTTGTGGCTTTGTATTAAAAATACTGAAATTCAACAAATGGCTTATTACTCTTTCGGTTTTATATTTCAAAACATACAATCATCACGAAATAAATAGACTTAAGTTGGGCTTTTTGCAATGTTATAAGGCCTAGGAGATATTCGCTGCTAAGTCATGCTATTTAATAACTGAAAGTTTTAGGTACATACCATGATAACCATACTGAGAATGATTAGGTTTCAAGGGAATATAGCAACTTTTCTCAGGATTCGTCCAATAGTCTATTAGTTGATACCCTAAGTTTTCAAAATTATGGATAAGATTGTTTCTGTTGTAAATACGATAAGGGCAAAACGCTGTACCAATATTTTGCAGGGTAAAAAACTCGTGTCCATCATGAATAGGCAGCATATTGATAAGTATATGCTTTGGTTTGTTGCTATGTTTAGCAACTGTTTCCCAGATATTTTCTTTTAAGTATTGTAAAGAACCCGATGCCATGAGTGTTTCGATATTTTCTATTCCGGAGAAATTACTTGTGAAAGTGATATTTTTAACTCCCCGATTAATGGCTAATTCTCTACCTTCTTCAGTGACTGCACTGACGTCATAGTTGACCCATTGAAAATCATCAGTAATCCCCAGAATATCTTTATAACAATAATAGCCAACGCCGATATGCCCACCAAAATCCGTTAAACTTTTTGTCTCCTTTACGATATCTTTCAACCAAAACAAAATAGGGTAATCAGTTGAGTGTAATTTTATTAGACGATCAAGATACATTGAAGCCGGTGCTTCATGATCATAGCCAAGAGGTTTTGTGCTCGGTGCTGATTTTAATGCTTCGTCAAAAGTCCCATAGACACCACGAAACAGATTGCCATTGTTGGCTTTCGAGAATTTTCGCTCGTATATTGATAGAAATATCTCTTTAACAAAAGGTAGAGCCTTAACAAACCCCTTCAGATGACCTATCACTTGATATCCCTCATCAGTGCAACATAAATATTCAAAAACTTATGGCTTTCATACATACCAAACTTGATTATTGCCTTCTGTGTGATAATTGCAACTATTAATAAGGACAAACACCCTTAAAAAGTAATAATTGGATGCGAATGATTACAACTAGATAAAACGAGTTATTTGTATCAAGTTTGGTTGACAAAAATAACCCAAGTTACTACATTCTGATGAAAACCATAAAGAATGAAGAAAAGAGAGTTTAGAAGGGAGCGCTAAGAATTTCGTTATGACAAGTAGAGGAATGCTGTGGTGCTGCCAATCGTAACCATTATCAATTTTGACCTCAACTATAGAGCCTGTAACGACTGACTGTTTGAGTATTCTCCGAAAAACAAACCACTTACAGTTAAATTAACGAAGCTGTAAGCTTACACTCCAGAACAATAACTCGTTTAGACTTTCATCATCGTGGCGTCCACTCAGCACTCTTATAACATTGTGCAGATAATCGAGGGGTGCTTAGTTATTAGTTTCGGCGGTTTAAACAATGCTGTAAAGAATACTGCTCACGTGGTAGTTTGCTTTTTTTAGGCGTATTTTGTGTGTAAAGTGACGCCAAATAATTATACTTAACTATGTTTAAATGAAATTTTATTTGGAGGTGTTATGCATATTGTTGTTAGTGCCCGTAAGGTTCTTATAGTTTTATTAGTCATTATTTTTCTATTGGTAACAGCAAATGTATTAGGTATTTATTCTAAATATTGGTTAGGCTACGACCATGTTTTTGGATTAGTAAAGTTTTTTGATTTGAATACTGAAAATAATGCTCCGAGTTTTTATTCCGCACTAGCTATCATATTTTGTGCCGTATTATTGGCTGTTATTGCTTTATCGAGTCAAGGATTGAAGCGATTCCAGTGGTTTGGACTTGCTGTTATTTTTATCTACTTAAGTTTAGATGAGGCATTACAGCTTCATGATCAGCTAGACCTTCCTTTGAGGGCTGCATTAGGTACTTCTGGGATATTTAGGCATGCTTGGATTATTCCATATGCATTGATATTGTTGGGGTTGGTTTTGATCTATGGGCGTTTTTTATTAGAACTAAGAAAAGAAAGTAGAATTCGCTTTATTTTTTCTGGGATAATATTTATAACAGGCGCAATAGGGTTTGAGATACTTTCCGGTCTTCGTGCTGAGTCAGTGGGTTATGCAAACGCGGGTTATGCGTTTATATATACAATAGAAGAATTTCTTGAGATGCTGGGGATTGCTCTATTTGCATACTCGCTCTTAAAACACATAGAACATTCGATTGGAAATATGAGAATTGAATATAAATGATGCTCCTTAAAGCTGGGGCTCGATGGAGGAATAGATTTCACCTTCTGATATCGGCCTTAGTTTCATATGAAAGCCATTATTTAACGGCTTAATCAGGCTAGTTAACCAGAATCCGTTATGTAGCGTATCCCCCGTGCTAATCTAACCACAGCATTCATCGAGATAACTTCATAACTAATCGATAAAGAAACATTTTTATACTATCACTGAATGTTTTCTTTTTGATTACAGGTTTTAGTCTAAAACCGAATTTTCGATGAATCAGTTCATTGAAATTTAATGATAGGCTCTTTTTTCGGGTTTCATTAGTGTTAAATATTATCGAAATAGATGCAGATACAGTATCGTTTGTTTTGACCATATGTGGGGCTAAAAAAGGAATATGAACCCCTTCTCCAGGTGTAATACGAGTGATGGTCGATGTTTTTAGAAAGCCTTCTTTCAAGGTTGGCGCTTCTTTGTGCGTCTTAGCCATATAAGTTTCTAACTCGTGATCTGTAATTTGTTTCTTATCCCAGGGGACCCAGGTATGAACATCTTTATTTCCACATAGCTGCATTAAAAAAGTGCTATACCTATCAATATGATAGGGCGTAGTGCCATTGGGAGAGGTAATGAATAAATACAATGTTGAGTCAGTGATTTTTGTTCCCAGTTTACTTGCTAACAGCTCAAGATCGTTTTTCAAATGGGTAAAAATTTCTTTATATTGATCATCAGTTTCAGGGTTACGTACCATGATGAAAGAATCAGAATGCTCGAGGTTTTCTAGGGCATGCTCTAGTGAACACTTGATCTTGTGTTCTTTATGAGCTGTATCAAGGTTAGCGTTGATACTGACTTTTGAGGAGCTAGCATAGACTTGCTTAGAGGGTAGTCTTAGGATTAGGTCCTTTAAATTGTCGAGGGAAGTTAAAGGCTCGTTAACGATAGTCTGCTTAAACTTATAGGCCTTATTATTAAAATCAGAAAACTGATTATCATGGTTTAACTTGATATATGTAAACATGCATTACTACCTTAGTATACTAGTTCGTATCAGAATAGTTTAGATAAACCAATATGAATATTCAACAAGCTTTCTTGATATGTAATGTGTAAAAATCACTAGGGTGTTTCATTTTTAAACCAGTTCAATGTTAATCGTTTGACAATTACTCTGAAGTCACAGCATAGGTTTTATGGCCGAATAGATCTCTTCTTCAGACAAAGGGCTCAAATGTAGTTGATAACCAATATTAAGCTGATCAATTAAATTATTTAACCACAAAGCATTGTAAACAGTGCCTGCATGATAATCTGCAAGTATCAGGTTGCTCGGGTGATCGCCTTGCTGGCTGATAATTTTAGTTTTGTCAGCAAGAGTAGTCTCAAATTTTATTGGTTCATTATGACGGTCGCCATAACGTTTGATTAACCACTGTACGTCGTCAATAAACAAAACCCGATCCTGATGCTTTGCAAAGGTAATTAGCTTCTGATCGAAGCTGCCTAAAACGGTGTTTCGCTTGTCTATTTGGGAAAGGTTTGGCCAAACTGTATAGGTGTCAGTAATGTTGCAGGCCCTACACATTCCCAAAAGTGCGATTTTTACACTCCGGTGAGAGGCTAAAATCTGTTCGATAGCATCGCTTATTTGACTAACACAAGTATTAACCACTTCTTTTGCGTAGTCATCAAGACCCGTATTCCCCCAGCGAACTAATTGTTTCGTAGAGCCCAGGTTATTCACACCTATTCGTATAACGACCACTCCATTTTGCCACTGTTCGGAGTCGTTCTCTAGCCGCTTAATAAGCCATCTTGCTTGGTAAGGCCAGTCTTGTAGTAGCGATTCACATCGCAGTCCTGAAACTGCGTAATTGTACTCATAATCCAGTTTTTTGGGCGCTCTTCCGGTTAAACCGAGCCAATGCTTGACTCTAGCAATTCGATAGTGGGTACCCCAAATACCATTTGCTCCCAAATGTACTTCTTGAGGACGAAATCTATCCCAAAGTGCTGGCCAGTTAAAAGTAACCGAATGATAGTCACCTCCACGGGACTTGTTATTGTATCCGTCTCGGTAACTATGGCTATCAGAATCCCCTAATACAGCGATTGGGATGATACTCTTGTTCAATGGGGCTCTTTCATTTTTTGATGAACTGCTCGATGAGTATGTACTGAGTGTTAAGTAAGTTCCCCCCATTACTATTATTGCGATAATAATTTTGAGCGAGTGTTTGATGTTCTTTGCTAGCATAGCGGTCATATCTTAAAGGGTGGGTGATGGAAGTACTTTTTATGAACTTAAAAACGTTTAAGTAGCCAGCTTTCGATACATGCCATTAAGGCTTGCTTGTCTCTTAAAATAAAAAAGGTATGGGCGGCTTTAGGGAAAAAAACTTCTTCTACCTGGCTGATGAAAGTGTCATTTGTAAAAGCATCAAAGAACTGGCCTTGGTAATTGTAATAGGTGTTGACGCCACCACTGTATACATATAAACAGTGAGTATCATTTGCTTTGAGCTTGTTCATATCTTGTCGGTAACTATCAATAGTGGGTAGCTTCCAAACGAAACTATCTTCATCGCTACTGAATGCTACATTCTTGCGGAGCTCAGGGGGAGCGAATTGTCCGAATAGTCGCTTGAAAAGCGATTTAATTAGGGCTGTAGGTTTGAGTAGTTTTGATATTAATCGGGTGCGATGGAATTTAGGGGTGAGGTAGGCATAACCGTCTAACCAAATGACACCTTTTACGCGTTTGTCTTGAACGGCGATTTTATGAGCATTTTCGGCACCAGTACATAATCCGAAGGTGATAATATCTTCTTGTTGATGCTGCAGCTTCAGGCAATCTAGGGCATCTTTCATATCCTCCATAATCTGTTGGTTTCTGGGTAGCTCAGAAGGTAGCTTGAGGCTTTCACCCTGACCACTTAAGTCAAAACGAAAACTCATATACCCTTTATCTGCAAAATATCGGGCCAGGTCAACATGTAAACCAAAGGGCCCAGCTTTATGTACAGAACCAGCATTAATGATCATTAAGCAGGGCTTCTGGGTGACGGTATCGGGTTGAGTCAGGATGCCATAGAGATTTCTGTTCTTCCCGAATTGTTGTATTTGTTCCTGCATTAGCTCAAGGTCTCTAGAATAAATTGATTAATATTATGGGTCGAAATAGAGCTGTCAATTTCTTTATGAAAAAACCAATTACCTTCATCGTTGATATGCTTCAGAATTAGGAAGTTATGCTTATTTTGGATTTTTATCTGGCTTAACTGGTCGTTGTTGTCAGTATGAATAATCGTACAAGGGCAGCTTAAGTTCATAAGCTCGGTGCTTGATGTTAAGTGCTCAAGTTGCTGTGTAAGGGGAGTCGAGTAGCGATATCCTAGGAATTCATTTTCTTCTAATTCAGAATCCTGTCTAACTGTACTAAAATGCCAGTTTTGTCTAAATGCTTTGTTTTGTAAATTGCTTAATTTATTTAAGAAGGTTTGTCCCTCAAAAATAGGGTCCCACAAGATTAGTTCGTTAAAATAGCATTGAGGCTGTACTTTTAACGCCAGGGCAGCACCTAAGCGAAGGCCGATACAAAGAATTTGCTCGCAGCCGGCTGTAGATCTCAATTCATCACAAGCATCTATAATGTCTTGCTGCCATGTGTTCATGTTCATCTCATCAAATTGACCAGAAGAGTCCCCCGTGCCGTGATAATCAAAGCGCAAACAATAGTAGCCTTGTTTTGCGAGTTTATCCGATAGTAGTTGTACCATTCGGTATGTACGAAAGTACTCATGTCCTACCGGGTGGCAAAATAGAATAGCTTTGTCCCTAAAGGGGCCGTCTGTTGGCTCATGTAAAACGCCATACAAGGGGGCTTGGCTATCACTAAAATAAAAAGGGATCATACTGCTTTTGCTCTTTGCAATGATTCACGATTTTCCAATTAAGCCCTTGAACATAGAACTAATAGTTCTTTTCTTAGGTTTGGCAATGTTGGTATTAATCTGTTTACTTTGTAAGCCTAATATAGCTTCGGTTTGCGCGGTTTGTTCACCTAAGGGTAACTTTAAAGCTAGCTGATTTAGATTTTCTAGCAAGATATCTCTGGGTTTTAATTCAACGTTGTAGGTTTCAAATATTTTATGAATAACTTGAATAGACAACAGGGAGTGCCCCCCAATGTCAAAAAAGTTGTCATGTCTGTTAATTGTTTTACAGCCGGTAAGCTCTTGCCATAATGTAGATAGCCAAATTTCATTCTTCGTCTCGGGAGGTTGAATGCTTGGCACTGGTGAATTGCTTAACTGGTGATTTTGCAAAGCCTTACGATCGAGCTTGTTATTGAGGGTGCGTGGCAGAGCCTCAAGGCTCTCAATATGCTGGGGAATCATATAAGGTGGCAATTGCTGACGTAAGAAATTGCGTATATCAGTCAGGGTCAGTGTTTCTCCCTGCCAGACAACATAAGCCATGAGTCGGCTGTCGCCGGTGCGAACTTCTCGGACGCTCAGCGCACAATCTT
>Ga0209184_1000156_pt1 | contig 90542 bp, 79 predicted proteins | sample EN8Hudsemesocosm_2_FD_184627 | JGI IMG/M metagenome (GOLD analysis project Ga0209184, IMG submission 184627) | Methane-oxidizing microbial communities from mesocosms in the Hudson Canyon - EN8C Hudson Canyon (SPAdes) (version 2) | ecosystem: Environmental > Aquatic > Marine > Cold seeps | place... | reverse complement strand
TCTCAGGGATTTGTAATTTTCGTCCTAGAATACGACCCGCAATATCTTTAGCTTTATTCGCTATTTTGTCTTGCTGAGTCAATAACTCAAGTAAGTCGGCTCTGTCTACAGGCATGAACAAGCCGCCAGGCAACTCTAAACGTAATTGACGTTTCAAGGCATCAGCATCTTGTTCTAATTTTGATAATTTACGACGAACTTTAGCGGCTTCGCTCCAGTTCTGTTCACTACAAGCGCTAAAAAAAGGAATAAGTTGATTGCTACATTTAACAACCAATCTGATGTGTTTTTCTAATGGTTTAATAGGGGATTTTGCAAATACACCTAATATTGAATTTCTGGCCATAATGGGTTTCCAGTTATTATTTTCATTGTAAATCAATCGAAGCTGATAATAGCGCATTTAGTTAACTAAGTTAAATATTACTAAAATTTCAGTTCGATTTACTTATTATTCTCAGTGAGAAAAATCACTAAATTATAAGATTTACGATTAGTTTATTAGAACGGGCGGAAGTATATGACACTTATGTGACAGTTTTATTACAGTAATAAAACTGACTACTCCTTCAAGAAAAAGACTTTGATTGCATGTAGGCTATTGCTACTTTAAGCGTAAGTAAATCATAGACATTAAATGATAACAAATCCATAAAAAACCTACATGCCAAAAAATAAAACGTGCGACGATAACTAGCTCTCCCCGCGGCCACAGCATGAGTCCTAAAAAACAAGAAAAAGCAAAAGCGGTATTAATAGGGTTTTGTTGAACCATAGCAAGTTTGTTAATAAAAAATCCAAACAAAGCTAAAAATAACATGCCAAACCAGTAAAAATTCATATACATTTCTGCAAAAATAGAAAAACCGTAACCTCCTCCTCGCTCAGCAATCCAAGGGTTTACTTCATTCACTAACCAAAGAGCTAGACTTCCTGTTTTTGCCGGGTGAACATCCCAAAACAGATTAGGAACAGCAGTATAGAGAGCCAAAAGAAACGAATGACCATAGGTAAAATCAAACTGAGAGGGAACTCGTTGCATTACCCAAACTAACGGACTTATGCTATCAGACATCTCTGCAACAATTCGATATAAAGCACTTGTGCTTTCAACAGTTTCGGTCACTTCTTGACCTGTACGCAAAAAAGACATCACTGGAAATACAAAAACTAGCAAAAAAATAGCAGCTAAATAAACAATCTTGCGGTTTATAGGTTTAATAACACTGTCCCACAAGCTTAAAAAGATCATAAATGGTATAAGCGAGGTTAAACGCATTCCCAACATAAGCTTAATGATTGCTATCGATAGGGCAAAAATGAAGATAGCTCTTAAAATCAAATGATTGTTTTTATATGCGATAATAAGCAAAAATAATGCGGGGTATAAAAAAAAGGCTAATACCTTAACTATACCTGCGGTGCCATAACTTTGCTCACTATTAAAAAGAGCAAAATACCCGCCGGTTAAGACCTTTACTATCATTACTTGCAAATCAAACAGTGCAGCAGGTAAAGACACCGCAAGAAATAAAAGCCCTGTAAATCTAGCTGCATTTAATTGCTCAATGGTTGGTTCAATAACTTTCACTTGGCGATCCTGAAAGCTTAACAGCATAGCCGAGGACAACACTAAAAAACCGATGTAGCCATATTCAAAGGCACGCACAATAACTTGAGAATCGTAAATGGTAAAAAAAGTAAAAAAGTTGCTTGCTTGTTCATAATAAAAAACAAACAGTACCGATTTACCTAAGTTGAAAATAAAGACCATCAACAAGAAAATAAAAGCAAGTGACAAATCGTTACCACCAATTTTTATCCATACATAAACATGCACCATCAATAAACTCAAAATCCCTATACTTTGGGCAATTAATACCAAAGGAATATTTTCATCAACCGCCCACTGGCGTATAAGCAGAGTTGCCAAGCAAATTGTTATATTTACTGAAATAGCCCAAATAACAAGGTTAAGTTTACTTTGTGTCATTTATGCTTCCATCATAAATGTGTTTTAATTTTTGAATGTGATTTGGCAAATAAAAGTCGGTTGCTGAAAATTTATCAAACTTAAGGCCTCTCTTGTCAGGAGGCGTTAAGTTAATAATCGCATCAGCCCACCGCTGGGCTGAGCTTGTTAAAGGTAGATAATCAACTAACTCATTATCGAATTCGGCTTCTTTGGTAATATTGTGCGATACAATAATAGGAATTCCTACAGCCTGTGCTTCTACAACAGTTAAAGGTAAGCCTTCATATAATGAAGGAAAAGCAATAACATCAAATATTGATGCCATAACATCGACAGCATCTTCACGGGAACCAAGTAAAATAACGTCATCCTTCAAGCCACGTTTATTGATATCAGCTGTTATTTGATCTCTCAATTCACCATCTCCGATGAGAACTAACACTGAATCCACTTTTGCTTTTAACTCAGCAAAAATTTCTAATAAAAATTTATGGTTTTTGGGTTCAGACATTCTACCGACATGCCCTAACACCAATTTGTCATCAGCAATATCTAATGATTTTCTTAAACCATCATCAATAGTGACGTTATTTAAGTGCTTAATACCACAATAGAGAATCTCTAATTTATTTTCAAGTACGCTGCCAAAATGTAATGACTGATGTGCTTCTTGACTAACAGCTATGTAACGGTTCGCAAACGTTTTAACTAAAACTTTCATCGCTTTGATATAAAAGGCTCTTAAGCCTTTTTTCGGCTCAATATCACTTCGATTACTGTGAGCATGCGATATTCTCACAGCTACCCCCGCCATTCTAGCCGCGAGTAAAACAACTCCACTGAAATATAACACATGGCTATGAACAACATCATAAGGGCCATGCTGTTTTAAAGTTTGATATAATCTAATAATATATTTAATCGGATTTTTATAGCCGGTTAAAGGAATGATATTCACCCCAACACTTCGCAGTTGTTCATCTAAAACACCAGGGTCACGTGTATGAACCAAAATATCAATTTGAATATTAGAAAACTGTAATTCTTGAGCAACCCCTAACAACCACCGTTCTACTCCGCCAAAGTCCATTTTCCGAACGACATGTAAGACTTTAATTTTTTTCAATTTCATTCAACTTTTTAAGTAACTTAACTAAGAACAACCCAGCAATAATCAAGCTAGATATAGCCCCCGCATATAGTGCCCCTTTAATACCTATTAACGAGACTAAATACAGACTACTAAAATAACAAATAGGAATAGCAAAAAGCATGCAATACATTTGATATTTAAAGACTCCGAAAGAAGTCAGAGCAACCCCCCCTACAGCTTGAAAAGCTAACGAGAAATTAATCAAGGATGCGATAACTAAAAGCTCACCCGTGCCTTCAAATGAACTTCCATATAACAGCTGTAAAACCTCTGTTCCAATAAGACTAGCAAGCAAAATTCCTAAAAGACCAAGCACAGCAGCCATATAGTAACTTTTCTTCACTAATGACTTAACTCCTACAGCTGAATTTTCTCTAATGTTAACGGTTAAAAGTGGGGAAATGACCTGCATAGCCGACTGTAAAACAAGGCTGCCAGCAGTTACAAAATAAAAAATAGACGCGTACATGCCCACTACTACATCTGGCGCATTTCCCTTAAGTACAAACAGCGGAATGTTAACCACTAAAATAACCAACACGGTAGCAAACCCCATAGGGAAAGCTTTAGTAACTATTTTTTTAAAGTGAGAAAAGGGGATAGCTGAAAATAATTGGATACCCTGCTGGGCTAATGCCTTTTTGTCAAAAAGATAAAAGGTCGCTAACAGTGATATAAAAATGCCAGCACAGGCCAATACAATACTTTCAGTATAAAAAAACATTGCTAAAAATATTATCGGAGATGATAGCGAACGAAAAACTCTGGCGTAGACTATTTGTTGAATTTGAAAATTCTTTTGATAATAACCATGGCAAATATCAGATAAGTTTTCAATTATTTTCCCCACTCCTAACACTAAAATGAGCAGTAAATACAAAGGCGAAAGAAAAAAGTAACTAAAAACTATTAACGCCAGAAAAGCCACTATTGAGGTGATGAGTCTTACATGAAAAACATACTGAACTTCTCTTTGCTCAACGATGCTTGACAGTAAATATGGCCTCAGCCCCAATTGACCTACCGTTAAAAAAAGTCCTGCTATAGCGATAGCAAAGGCATATTGACCGACAACATCGGTTTTATCAGTATAATTTAAACCTGCAATAATGGCCCATTGAGAGATGGCAAAAATTATATTTGCCAATAATGTTGCACTTACTCCAGCTTTTAATTTCATGTACGCCCTAAAATAAGTGAGGTTTACCTAAACAAATAAATAGAATTTGAATTCTAGCTCAAGAATACATACCATAAAGCCTTTAAACAAGTTACTGAACTATAAAATAGTTGATGTAAACAAACGCTTGAGATTTTATTGTTCATGAATGTTATGGTCAGCTGTGAGTTCAGATTTTTTCAAACCCCCGACGGAAACGTTTGGACATCGTCCTCATTTCAATATGAGTTTTGGCTAAGATACTTATCGTCATTTGAACAAGTCACAGTATTGGCCCGCGTAAAAAATGTTCCAACTGCAAAGAGTCATTGGCAATTATCAAATGGAAGAAATGTCACCTTCTTTAATCTTCCCTATTATGTAGGAATGCTAGGGTTAATTAAGTCTTCAATAACATTATTTTATCGACTTATTCAAGCAAGTAGATTCACAGGGCTGTTTTTATTTCGAGTGCCTTCCCAAAATGCTACAATTTTAACTCAAGTATTACGTTTTAAAAAACAAGCTTATGCCTTAGAAGTGGTTGGCGATCCTTACGACGTATTTTCATCAGGTGTTGGTGGAAAGCTAGCAAAAATTTTACAAAAATTCAGCACTAAAGCATTAGTAAAACAATGCCAACATGCTATAGGAGTTAGTTATGTCACCGCTCATTATCTCCAAAAGCGCTACCCGGCAGGTAACGCAACCTATCAGAGCCATTATTCTTCAATAATGCTAGATAACGCGCAAATAGTTAACCAAGCCAGAGTGTTTTGCCAGCCTGCACGAAGACTATTATTTATTGGTTCATTAAATCAACTGTATAAAGCACCTGATATTTTATTATCCGCTTTTGCTAAGTTAGTTGCTCAAGATAACAGCTATCAATTAACGCTGTTAGGCACAGGAAAATACTTACCAACTCTTAAACAACAAGTGAGTGATTTGTACATAGCTGAAAATGTACATTTTATTGGTGAAGTAAAAAGTAATGAAGTTACTCATTATTTGCAAGATGCTGATTTATTTGTCCTTCCATCTAGAACAGAAGGCTTACCACGCGCCATCATTGAAGCAATGGCACAAGCTCTTCCATGTGTGGGCTCTACTGCTGGTGGAATTCCTGAACTACTAGCGCCCGAATATTGTGTTCCACCCGACGACGTAACAAGATTATATGAACGGCTTTCAGAGTTATGCAATAACAGAGAAGAGTTAACTAAGCAATCAGCAGTAAATATAACAAAATCAAAAGACTATCACTGTGATGTGTTAACAAAAAAACGCTGTGACTTTTACCAAAAACTAATAGAGTTATCGCAATGAAAGTTCTGCATTTATTAAAAACGTCAACGGGTGCCACTTGGGCATTACGCCAATTAAGAGAGTTAGTGAAATTAGGTGTTAACGTTCACGTTGCTTTACCTCAAGGTTCTTTAGTGACTGCTTATCAAGAGGCTGGCGTGACTACGCATATTTTACAAACTGCCATTGATGTAAAAAGACCATGGACAAATTTTTCTCGGTTCAAAGCATTACGGCAACTAGTTGATAAAGTATCACCTGACATCATCCACAGCCACTTTGTGGCTACAACATTAACCATGCGCCTAGCCCTTGGAAAAAACCATCCCGTCAAACGTATTTTTCATGTACCCGGCCCTTTGCATTTAGAACATAAGCTTTTTAGAAAAGCCGAATTACTTACAGCTGGAAAAGCTGATTTTTGGTTAGGTTCATGTCGCTGGACTGTGAATGCTTATCAACGTTTTGCTATTTCACCACATCGCATTGGTTTAGTTTATTACGGTGTTGACATTGATCAATTTCAAGCAGGATTAACCGCTAACTTACATCAAGAATTAAAGCTCAAACCAGACACACAAATTATCGGAAATGTAGCTTATTTTTACGCACCTAAAGGACATTTAGGGCAGAAAAGAGGCTTGAAAGGACATGAAGACTTAATTGATGCTATTGATATTGCTTCTGAAACTAAAAACAATTTAGTTGGCGTTTTTGTTGGTGGCCCTTGGGATGGCAGTCAAGAATATATGAATGAAGTGATTGAGTATGCAAAAAATAAGCAACATGGACGCTATTTCTTTTTAGGATTAAGGCATGATGTTCAAAACTTATATGGCGACTTCACTTTAACAGTTCACCCTTCTCACTCAGAGAATGTTGGTGGTGCGGTTGAATCTCTTTTCTGTCAAAGTCCAACCATAGCAACCAATATTGGCGGCTTCCCTGATTTAGTCATTCCAGATAAAACCGGTTGGTTAGTACCTGCAAAAAATCCGCAAGCATTGGCAGAGCAAATAATTGCTGCCCTAGATTCACCTAAGCAGCGACAGCAACTAGCAGAACAAGGACAAAAATTAGCACAGCAAATGTTTGATGTTCGTCACAATGCTGCTGATATTTTCCATTACTATCAAAAGTTGCTAACAGAAGGAAAGTTAGGAGTAAATGATGCTTAAACGTCTATTTGATATAACATTTTCCTCCTTCGCCTTACTATTATTACTGCCCATTTTACTTGTTTGCGGGGTAACTTTGTTTTTCTTAAACTGTCGTCCGGTAATTTTTACTCAGCCTCGCCCTGGTTATAAAGAAAAAACATTTCAAATTTGTAAATTTCGTTCTATGAACGACAACAAAAATGCTGATGGACATTTACTGCCCGATAGCAAACGATTAACTCCCTTTGGCAACATGCTCCGCAAAACCAGTATCGATGAACTGCCAAGCCTTTGGAATGTTCTAAAAGGAGATTTGAGCTTAGTTGGTCCTAGGCCTTTATTAATAGAATACCTACCACTTTATTCTCCTACTCAAGCTCGACGTCACTTGATAAAGCCCGGCATTACGGGCTGGGCGCAAATCAATGGACGTAATGCTATCAGTTGGGAAGAAAAATTTAAATTAGACGTTTGGTATGTTGATAATCAATCTTTCTGGTTAGATATTAAAATACTGTTTTTAACCGCCAAAAAAGTTTTTATGAAAGCCGATATTAATGCTGATGGTGAAGCAACAATGCATAAATTTACAGGAACTTCTCATGAGTAAATTAGTCATAATTGGCGCAGGAGGGCATGGTCGAGTTGTCGCAGACTGTGCCCAAGTTATTGGTGATTATGATGATATCGTATTTCTAGATGACTGCTTTAACGAACGAAAAATTAACGAACATTGGAGAATAATTGGTCATGTAAGCATATGGTCAAAATTAACCGACTCTGATTTTATTGTTGCTTTTGGTAATAATACATTACGAAAAAGAATGATAAACGAGTTACAGCAAGCTAATGCTAACCTCGTTTCTATTATTCACCCGAGTGCTGTTGTTAGCAAATATGCCAACATAGACGTAGGTACTGTAGTCTTTGCCAATGCCGTTATTAACGTTAATAGTCAAATTGGCAAAGGTTGCATAATCAACACAGCCGCTACTATTGATCATGATTGTCAAATAGGGGAATGTGTACATATTTCTCCTAGTGCTAACATTGCAGGAGGCGTTACCATTGGCGTACTTTCATGGCTAGGCATTGGTAGTATCGTTATTGAATGCCTGACTCTTGCTGAAAATACCCAAATAGGTGCTGGCGCTGTCGTTACTCAATCAACCCAAGCGAATTCTCTTTATTTAGGAGTGCCTGCGAAACGGGTACGTGCTTTAACCAAGATCTAATAGGATTAACAATGCTCAATACTTCTTTTTCCCCATGGCCAAGTTTTACAGAACAAGAAATCACTGCCGTTAGCGAGGTTCTTCGCTCGAATAAAGTAAATTACTGGACAGGTCAAGAAGGCAAAAGCTTTGAAAAAGAGTTTGCTCAATTTTGTCATAGTAAATATGCCGTTGCTGTGGCAAACGGCACCTTAGCATTAGATTTGGCACTACAAATATTAGATATTAAAAACGGTGATGAAGTCATCGTTACCTCTCGCACTTTTATCGCATCAATCAGTAGTATTATTAATGCGGGTGCAACACCTATTTTTGCCGATGTAGAGCTTGATAGTCAAAATATCAGTGCTAACACCATAAGCGCTGTTCTTAGTAAAAATACCAAAGCCATTATGTGCGTCCATTTGGCAGGTTGGCCTTGCGAAATGGATGAGATTATGGACCTAGCCGAGCAACACAATTTATTAGTAATAGAAGATTGCGCGCAAGCCCATGGCACAAAATATAAAGGACGTCCTGTTGGTTCAATAGGACATGTTGGCGCTTGGTCATTTTGTCAGGATAAAATTATGACCACCGGTGGTGAAGGTGGCATGTTAACGACTAATGATGAGAAACTTTGGCGTAAAGGGTGGGCATATAAAGATCATGGTAAATCTTATGCTGCAGTTTATGAAAAAAAGCACCCTGCGGGCTTTCGTTGGTTGCATGAATCCTTTGGTACTAATTGGCGCTTAACTGAAATGCAATCAACCATTGGTCGCATTCAAATAACACGTATGCCGCAATGGCAAAAGTCTCGAAATGAGAATGCCGAAAAAATCCGCACAATATGCCAACAATACGCTTGGTTAATAGTGCCTAAAATCCCCGAATATATAGAGCACGCTTTTTATAAATGTTATGTACATATTGATCTAAGCCAATTACCGAAAAATCACTCCCGAAAAATAATTATTGATGAAATTGTACAGTTGGGTGTTCCTTGTTTTTCTGGTAGTTGTTCGGAAGTGTACAAAGAAAGAGCATTTAAAAAAACCAATTTAGCTCCCAAAGAAGCCTTAAAAAATGCTAAGCTATTGGGTGAAAATAGCTTAATGTTTTTAGTTCATCCAACTTTGACCGTTGATGAAATAGATAAAAGCTGCCAAATACTTGATAAAGTATTTGGCCATATAGATCAGCTAATAAAGCAAAAAAACAAATAACAATAATAAGTGTAAAATATATAATTAATATTTTACAACAAGTTAAGTGTATAAAATCATGATTAGACGAATAGATTTAATCCCAAGCTCTATTAAATTATTGGTGATATTAGCCTATGATTTATTTTCAATTTGTGCAGCCTTCTTTCTTGCTTACTTCATTCGCGTTGGCATTGAAGGTATTGATATTACTTGGCACGAAACATCTGTTTTTTTTGCTGTAACAATATTTACGCTAGCCCTGTTTTACTTTTTTGATGTTTATAGCTCTGTTGTTAGATATTTCAATGCAAAGTCTTTTTTGCGTATTCAAAGCTTATTAATCGTTAGCACTATTACATTTTACTTGGCAGGAATTGCTTTTAATGCTTTTGTGCCACGTTCTGTACCCATTATTTTTTTAGTTATCGCTAGCGTTATGATTGCCGGAGCAAGAGCACTGATCGGATTTATAGCAGATCAGCATTGGTTCGATGAGCGAGAAGGTGTAGTCATTTATGGTGCTAGTAATTCTGGGCGCCAACTCGTTCACGCTCTATCACTAGGAAACAAATACCAACCACTCGCATTTATTGATGAGAAAAAACGTTATCAAGATAGAACTCTATTAGGTTTGAAGGTTGTTCCTCATTTAAAAATTAATCAACTAGTCAACAAATATGGTCAATTTAAAGTACTTATTGCTGTGCCACAAGTTGACCCTATTCGCTTAAAACAGATAGTTTCCTCTCTTGAGCCCTACGCCCTTGAATTGTTAATTATCCCTAGCATGTCCGATATCGTCTCAGGTAAACGTACTATAGATGAGTTACGTGAAGTTTCTGTTGATGATTTACTCGGCCGAAAAGCAGTTAAGCCTATTCCAGAACTACTCTCAGCAAACATTACCAATAAAGTAGTTATGGTCTCTGGTGCTGGAGGCTCTATAGGTAAAGAACTTTGCCGGCAAATAGTACAGCACAAACCAACTAAATTAGTACTACTTGATGTCTCTGAAGCCTTTCTTTATGAAATACATCAAGAGATTAACGAGTTTCTATTAGACAATCAAAGTAACTTAGTAGTAGAGCCTTTAATAGGTAATGTACAAAATGGCATGCTAATGAGCCATATTCTTCATAAATATAAAGTGCAAACTATTTACCATGCTGCCGCCTATAAGCATGTTCCTATGGTTGAACATAATGTTATTGCTGGTATTACCAACAACGTACTTGGTACCTATGAAATCGCCCAAGCAGCTATATATTGTGAGGTAGAAACTTTTGTACTAATTTCAACAGATAAAGCTGTACGCCCGACCAATGTTATGGGAGCAACTAAACGTTTAGCAGAATTAGTGCTGCAAGGGCTCGCGGGAAAAGATCATGACACCCGATTTGTTATGGTGCGCTTTGGTAATGTATTAGGATCATCCGGCTCTGTTGTGCCATTATTTAAAAAGCAAATTAAAAAAGGTGGCCCAATCACCATCACCCATCCTGACATTATTCGTTACTTTATGACAATTCCTGAAGCTGCCCAACTAGTACTACAAGCAGGAGCTATGGGTACTGGTGGTGATGTATTTGTTTTAGATATGGGCAAGCCTGTCAAAATAGTTGATTTAGCCTATAAAATGACGCATCTAATGGGGTTAACTGTAAAAGATGATAATAACCCAAATGGAGATATCACCATCAAATATACCGGTTTAAGACCTGGAGAAAAGCTTTATGAAGAATTATTAATTGGTAACCAGCCTAAAAAAACTTTTCATAAACGCATTCTTAGAGCAAATGAATACTCTTTGCCCTGGCCCGATGTGGCAAAAATGATATCGCAGTTAACCGATGCAATGCGTAATGAGAACGTAACAAAAATTAGAGAATTACTAATAGACTTCCCGCTAGAATACCAACCGAATTCATCTATTGAGATTGAAGAAAAACAAGAAGAAGTGTCGATTGCTAGTTAGGATCTTCTAAAAGAAGAATGTGGCATTAAGTGATAATGCCACTACAGGGTAAGTTTTTTTAGCTAGAGCTACTTTAAGAAAAACTTATAGATGAGCTTATGGATTAATTTATCGTAAGGAGGAAAGGCATTAGACGCCGTATTAATTTTACCTTTTTTAAATACTGATTTTGCTTTAGAAAACGTTAAAAATCCTTCGTGCCCATGATAATGCCCCATACCTGAAGGCCCAATCCCACCAAATGGCATATCATCTTGAGCAACATGCATTGCAGCATCATTTAAACATACTCCGCCGGCATGAGTTCGTTCTAAGACTTCTTGTTGAGTCTTACCATTATGGCTACATAAATATAAAGCCAGCGGGCGTGGTCTATCATTTACATAAGTAATTGCTTCAGCTAGATTGTTATAACTAACAATAGGTAAAAGCGGACCAAAAATTTCTTCCTGCATTAACAGCATGTCATCATTGACATTATTAACAAGCGTTAATGGAATTTTTCCTGCCGAGATACAATCTTGCTCACTATCGCTTCCTAAAGTCGTTAAAATTGCTCCTTTGGCTTTTGCATCAGCCAACCACTGACTTAATCGCTGTAACTGTGCATCATTAATAATTGCCCCATAGTCCTTATTATTTGCAACACTAGGATACATTTTACTGAACTGTTTGCTTATAGCCTGTTTCAACTCATCAACTCGACCCGCAGGACAAAGTATATAATCGGGCGCAACACATGTTTGCCCGGCGTTAAGGGTTTTTCCTAAAATGAAACGGGATACCGCATCCTTAATATCAATTTCATCGTCAATAATCGTTGGAGATTTCCCTCCTAACTCTAAAGTAACTGGCGTTAAGTTTTTAGCTGCCGCCGCCATCACTATTTTACCGACACGGGTTGAGCCAGTAAAAATCAAATGATCAAAAGGTTGGCTAGAAAAATGCGCTGCTACATCAGGGCCACCATTAACCACTGCTACTTTATCATTGGTAAAAATGCTACCCAGCATTTTTTTTATGACATCATTGGTTGCAGGAGTAAATTCAGACATTTTAATCATCGCTCTATTTCCCGCAGCAAGCGCTGTCGTTAACGGTCCAAGCGATAAAAACAAAGGATAATTCCATGGAGTAATAATGCCAACAATGCCTAAAGGTTGATACATAACAAACGCTTTGGCTGGTTGAAAAAGCACACCAACATGGCGTTTAGAAGGTTTCATCCATTTTTTAATATGTTTAATTGCGTAGTTGATACCCATAATAGTGGGCATTAAATCCCCCATTTTACTATCATCAACACTTCGACAGCCAAAATCTTTTGACAGCGCTTGTACCAACGCCTCTTGATGTTCAAGAATAACAGTTTTTAATTTAACTAAGTCATCAATACGTGTTTGTGCCGACAAATAGGGGTCATTAACAAAGGCTTCTTTTTGTAATAATAAAGCTTCATCAACTAAGCTTATCTCTTGCTGATCTTCTGATGCACTGTATAAATTACTCGCCATTATTATTCACCTCAATTATTGATCTTTTTCTAATTCATAAAAATAGTCATAACAACTATTGCTATACTAAATAGGATTGATTATTTTACTAACAAGCAAAAAGAAAACAATTACACTGGTTAGCTGATCCGATGAGCTATCTAATCATAATATTTGACGTAAGGCGATAGCTTTTCATCGAAAATTTTTCAATAACCAATATCATCATTGGTATAACAATAAAAATAGAACGTATGTATGAAGATTAAAAATATAATGAACACTAAGCTGCTCACCCTTTCTATGGACTCACCATTAAGCAAGGCTAAAGATCTCTTCGAAAGCAATCACGTACATCATTTAATTATTACAGATGATGATGGCTTGCTAGCAGGGATAATGACAGATAGAGACTTATATAAACACTTGAGCCCAACCATTGGAACTAGCCAGGAAACTCATAAAGACACGGCTTTGATGCAAAAGAAATTACATCAAATTATGGCTAGAAATTTAATTACCACTCAAGCACAGCAATCACTAAACGAAGCCGTAGTGCTTTTATATGATAATCATATATCTTGCCTGCCTGTCGTTGATAGAAAAAATAAACCCATAGGTATTATTACTTGGCGGGATATTTTAAAAGTGCTTGCCTTGAAATATAAAAAGAACTTAGCCGCTAACTCATAACGGCTAAGTATAATTTAGACAAGAATATAGATATTATTCATTCGGATTTTCAATGCCATCAAGAGTCACACCCGCTAATCCCCCTGTGCCTCCTTGATCATTACTTCGTAGTTTAATCATCAAACGCAAATCATTTGGTGAATCTGCATGGTGCAGCGCATCTGCATAAGTAATTTGGCCACGCTCATATAAGTTAAATAAGGCTTGATCAAAAGTTTGCATCCCTTGCTCATTAGATTTTTCCATCACCTCTTTAATACTGCCAACGTCACCTTTTTTGATCAGTTCCGCAATATAAGGGGAGTTGAGCAAAATCTCAATAGCTGCTACTCGACTATTACCATCTTTGGTTGGTACTAGCTGTTGAGCAATAATGCCACGAAGATTTAATGCCAAGTCAAACAATAACTTACCATGCTGTTCAGCTGGTACTAAATGCATAATACGATCAATCGCTTGGTTTGCATTATTCGCATGCAAAGTAGCAATACATAAATGCCCTGTTTCAGCAAAACTCAAGGCATGCTCCATCGTTTCTTGATTACGAATTTCACCAATTAAAATAACATCAGGAGCTTGTCGTAAAGAACTTTTCAGAGCCGCATCAAATGACTCGGTATCTAAACCGACTTCACGTTGAGTTATCATACTTTTAGCATGTTCATGAACAAATTCCACCGGGTCTTCAATCGTAAGAATATGTCCGCGAGAATTACGATTACGATAACCAATCAATGATGCCATTGACGTTGACTTACCGGTACCTGTACCACCAACAAAAAGCAGTAAACCACGTTTTGACATGACCACATCTTTAAGTATGGGCGGTAAACCGAGATCATCGGTATCAGGAATCTCTGTAACTATACGACGAACTACCATGCCCGCCATATCACGCTGCCAAAAAGCTGAGACACGGAAGCGGCCTATGCTATCAATTGAAATAGCAAAATTACATTCTTTTTCTTCATCAAATTGACGAACCTGCTTTTCGTTCATCGCATTATGAACTAATCCTAAAGCCTCTTCAGCCGTTAAAATATGATCAGCAATAGGCTGTAACTCACCATTAATTTTGGCACTTACAGCTAACTTAGCCGTAACGAACATATCGGAAGCATCTGCGGCAACCATTTTTTCTAATAACTGATGAAAGGTCATTGATTATTCCTGTATTAATATTTCAAAAACAAATTAAAAGCTTTTGAATTGATTTTTATCTACTGCTTTTTCCATTGCCGCACCTTTGGTGATCATGCCGCGACTAACTAAGTTTTGTAAGCATTGATCCATAGTTTGCATACCGTTAGACATACCTGTTTGAATGGATGAATACATTTGCGCAATTTTATCTTCACGAATTAAGTTACGAATTGCCGGAGTACCAATCATAATTTCATGAGCGGCCACTCGACCGCCACCAACTTTCTTGATTAACGTTTGAGAAATAACCGCACGAAGTGATTCTGACAACATAGAGCGCACCATAGATTTTTCTGCTGCAGGAAATACATCAATAATACGGTCAATGGTTTTAGGCGCAGAAGTTGTATGCAAGGTACCAAAAACTAAATGTCCTGTTTCTGCTGCGGTCATAGCAAGACGAATTGTTTCCAAATCTCGCATTTCACCCACTAGAATAACGTCTGGATCTTCACGTAAAGCCGAACGCAATGCCGCCTCAAAACTTAAAGTATCACGATGCACTTCTCGTTGGTTAATCAAACACATTTTATTTTCGTGCACAAATTCTATTGGATCTTCAATCGTTAAAATATGATCATTTTTTGAATCATTAATATAATCAACCATTGCGGCTAACGTGGTGGATTTACCTGAGCCTGTAGGGCCCGTCACCAAAACTAGACCACGTGGCGTATCAGAAATATCTCTAAAAATATCAGGACACCCCAAATCATCAAGAGAAAGTATTTTACTCGGAATAGTACGAAATACCGCCGCTGGGCCTCGATTTTGGTTAAAAGCATTAACCCTGAAGCGTGCTAAATTTGGCACTTCAAAAGAGAAATCCACCTCTAACTTTTCTTCATACTCTTTACGTTGACGATCATTCATGATGTCATAAACTAATGCATTAACATCTTTAGCGTCAAAACCTGGAATGTTGAGTTTTCTAACATCACCATCAACACGAATTAACGGTGGTGAGCCAGTTGATAAATGTAAATCTGACGCATCATGTTGCACGCTAAATGCAAGTAGTTCGGTAATATCCATAAAAAACCTCGGTGGTGTTATCTGTTAAAATATCAATTGTTAAAGTATTATACCAATCTCACAAATTGGTATCATCTGTTAAAAATGTACCGGTCAAAAATTTTAGTAGCTAAGACGATGAACAAAATTAAAGAAAACATCCAAAAAATCAAATCGCAAATCAATCAAGCTTGCCATGCTTCTTCTCATGTTTATTCTCGTGTGCATAAGCAAGAAAATGAGCCATATTCAAATAATAGACAAAATCCTGTCACTTTGCTCGCTGTTAGTAAAACAAAACCTGTATCTGCGATAGAACAAGCCTATCTTGCAGGACAACGCGATTTTGGTGAAAACTATTTACAAGAAGCTATAGAGAAAATCACTCAACTATCAAATCTACCAGAAATTTGTTGGCACTTTATTGGGCCTATTCAATCAAATAAAACCAAACAAATTGCTCAACATTTTAATTGGGTTCACAGTGTTGACAGAGCCAAAATAGCGCATCGTTTAAATGATCACTTAAATGACCCTAGTCAGCAAAATCATTGTCAAGATACCTCGCTAAACATTTGTTTACAAGTCAATATTAGTGAAGAGTCATCGAAATCTGGCATTATGGTAGACGAGGTGTTTTCTTTAGCTGAAGTTGTTGATAACTGTGATAAACTTACCTTACGCGGCTTAATGGCAATTCCTGAAAAAAATGCAGGTGAAGCAAGTTATGAAAAAATGCAGCACTTGTTTAAAAATTTACAAGCCCAATATCCAACAGTAGATACACTTTCAATGGGCATGTCGAACGATTTAGAGTTGGCTATCACCCATGGTTCAACTATGGTCAGAATTGGTACTGCCATCTTTGGAGAAAGAGCTTAAATTTAAGTCAGCATATATTCTGGCAAAAAGTATTCTGACAAAAAGGTAGATAATCTTCATGAAAAAAATAGCATTTATTGGCGCAGGTAACATGGCGCGTGCAATTATTATCGGGCTTGTTAATTCAGGAGTAGCATCAAAAAATATTATCGTTGCTAATCCATCACCAGAAAAAAGAGTGCAACTAGCCAATGAATTTGGCGTGCAACACACCAGTGATAACATCGAAGCGGCAAATTTCGCTGATATTATCGTATTATGTGTTAAACCACATTTCGTTTATGATGTTTGTCAGCAACTAACTAGCGCTATCGATATTTCGAATAAACTATTTATTTCTGTTGCCGCAGGTACAACGGTTAATCAAATTCAACAAGCTCTTAATTGTAATGCCGCCCTCGTTCGAGTGATGCCGAATACTCCATCACAATTAGGTTTAGGCATGAGTGGTATGTTTGCCTCGAAAGAAGTTAACACTGAACAAAAAGCAGCCAGTGACAAGCTAATGTCTGCCGTTGGTAAAGTTATTTGGTTAGAAACAGAAGATAAAATTAATGCTATTACTGCCATTGCTGGCTCTGCTCCCGCTTACTTTTTCTTGTTTATGGAAGCAATGGAAAAGCAGGCAAAAATGTTAGGTTTTAACGCAGAAGAAAGTAGAATGTTAGTTCAACAAACAGCCCTTGGCGCTGCTCAAATGGTTGAACACAACACGGCAGCAATCAGTATCCTACGTGAAAATGTCACTTCAAAAGGTGGAACAACTTTTGCTGCCCTTGAGCAATTTAGAAGTGACGGTATTGATAAAATGGTAAGTAATGCGATGAATGCTGCAATTGCCAGAGCCGAAGAAATGGCGAAGGGCAGTTAGAGTTTCGAATTTCGAATTTCGAATATAGTTTAAGTTTTTGGAGATAAAAGTGGAAGCAGTAATATACTTATTAAGATTTGCATTCGATGCCCTTTTAATGATTTTAATCATGAGGGTTTGGTTACAATGGGTGAAAGCCGATTTTTATAACCCGCTGAGTCAATTCATTGTTAAAGTGAGTAACCCATTGGTTGTTCCTTTACGCCGCATCATCCCAGGCTTTGGCGGTATGGATTTAGCAACAATTGTCGTTGCTTACATTGTCGCCACATTAAAGTTTGTCGCCTTAGCAGCTTTAGCGGGTGAAAGTTTAGGCTTTTTAGCTTTTTATATCGGCTTGTTAGTATTACTAAAACAAGCAGGGTTTCTACTCTTTGTGATCATGATTATCATGGCAGTAATGAGTTGGGTAGTTCAAGGTTACAACCCTACTTTAGCAATATTGCACCAGTTAACAGAGCCATTTTTAAACCCTATTAGGCGCATTATTCCAAATATGGGAGGTTTAGATTTATCCATGATTGTTGCATTTTTAGCGATGAACGTAATAAACATTCTGCTTTCTAGCTCATTACCTTATTGGGGTGCCCTATAGTTAACAAAGTTAATTTGACTTTTAAGCTATAAACACCTTTTCTCAGGTCTGTTCTATAATAAACGTACAGACCTTATTCAAATCAACCAATCAGGAGAGCTGCATGATTAATTCAATAGTTAAACTCTTACTAGCGTTTGCCATAAGTTTTTTTGCCATTACTAATGCTAGCGCCGAAAACATGAAGAAACTTGGCTCGATGAATGTCCACTACATGGCTATTGGTTCAACTTTTTTCACCCCTGAAATAGCTAAAGCCTATGGCATAACTCGTAGTCGCTATAATGGCCTAATTAATATATCAGTGCTTGATAACACCAAAACCGGTACTCCAGCTAAAACAATAAGCATTAATGGCCAAGCAAAAAATAATTTAGGTCAATTTAAAGACTTGGAGTTTAAAGAAGTAAAAGAAGGTGAATCTATTTATTACTTAGCTCAAGTGAGTTACAACGATGAAGAAACATTACATTTTACGTTAAAAATTAATGATGGCAAAGAACAGCAAACGTTAAAATTTTCACAAAAGTTCTATGTTGATTAATGACTAGGCACTAGGAATATAAAGGTGCTAGGAGTACCCACCTAAACCCTAATACCTGAAACCTAGCGCCTATTCACTTTTTCCCGTATTATTGGCGTCAATTATTTCTTGCAACAGTTCAATCATTTCATGTCCAAAATAGTTTTAGCCACAAGCAACCAAGGTAAAGTTAAAGAATTGGCAAGTTTACTAGCCGAACATCAAATAGAAATAGTGCCACAAAGTAATTTCAATGTTCCTGAAGTTGCAGAAACGGGCACTACCTTTGTAGAAAATGCCATCATCAAGGCTCGCCATGCAGCTAAAGTTACAGGTTTGCCTACCATTGCTGATGATTCAGGTTTAGAAGTTGATGCCTTAAACGGTGCCCCTGGCGTTTATTCTGCTCGCTATGCTAGTGATATTGTAGGCGAACAAGTTAACGATGATGATAATACTAATAAGTTACTAAGAGCATTAGAAAATACACCAGATGAGCAACGCACCGCGCGTTTTCATTGTGTTCTGGTTTATATGAAGCATGAAAATGATCCTACCCCAATTATTTGTCACGGGATTTGGCAAGGATGTATTAGTCGTGAAAAGCAAGGAGAACAAGGTTTTGGTTATGATCCTGTTTTTTGGCAAAAAGATTTACAACTGTCTTCAGCACAATTGCCACGAGATATAAAAAATAAGCTAAGTCATCGTGGACAAGCGTTAGCTCAACTGGTTAAAAAGTTAGCCAAATAGTACTTATTGCCCTTGAAATTTAAAACATAACGAAAACTAATAGTGAGTACTAACTTGTTATCAACGCCACCACTATCTTTATATATTCACATACCATGGTGTGTAGAGAAATGCCCTTATTGCGACTTTAATTCTCATGCGTTAAAGTCAAAAATTCCTGAACTAGATTATGTGTGTGCTTTAATTGCCGATTTAGATGCTGATATAGCTCGTTTTAATTTAAAAAATAGGCCTTTGCATTCTATTTTTATCGGTGGTGGCACACCGAGTTTATTTTCAGCCAACGCAATTGAGAGTTTGCTCACCCAAGTATTATCACGTTTAAAAGCAAAAGAAGATATTGAAATAACGCTAGAAGCTAACCCCGGTACTGTAGAAGCCGATAAGTTTATTGGATTTGCCAAAGCTGGCGTTACTCGCTTATCTATTGGCGTGCAAAGTTTCGAATCAGAAAAGTTACTAAAACTTGGTCGAATTCATAATGTCAGCCAAGCTCAACAAGCAGCCCATATGGCCACTGATGCTAAAAACTTTGGCCTTAAAAGCTTTAACTTAGATCTAATGCATGGTTTACCTAATCAAAGTATTGAAAACGCTTTGGACGATCTAAAAACAGCGATTAGTCTCAAACCCGATCACCTTTCTTGGTATCAACTGACAATTGAACCTAATACCGCTTTTCATTCTAAACCCCCAAAGCTCCCGCAAGATGAAACGTTATGGAACATTCAAGATCAAGGTTTCAAATTACTAGATAATGCGGGTTATCAGCAATATGAAATATCTGGTTTTAGTTTCGTTGCCCCAGAAAAAGAGAAAAACAAGCAATGCCAACATAACCTTAACTATTGGCATTTTGGTGATTACCTCGGCATAGGTTGCGGTGCACACGGTAAAATTACTGATGTATCAACCGGGGTAATTCGACGAACAGTGAAAGTTAAACACCCTAAAGGGTATCTTGATACAAACCGCGAGCCATTAGATCACATAACTACAGTCACAAGTGATGAGCTCCCTTTTGAATACATGATGAATCAACTACGATTATTTTCACCCTTTACTTTAGCTGATTATCAACAGCGTACAGGCTTAGCTACAAGCACGATTTTACCGACTCTTTTACAAGCAGAAAATAAAGAACTAATGAGTTGCACTGATAACCTATCTACCGAAGGCAAGTGGCAAGTCACCCCGCTGGGGCATCGCTATTTGAATGATTTATTGGAACTTTTTCTCTAATGGAGTCATTTAGTGAAAATAACGATCAATATTTCATGCAACGGGCATTTGAACTAGCCCAACAAGCAGAGCAACTTGATGAAATTCCCGTTGGTGCTGTGGTGGTTTATCAAGGAAAAATAATAGGGGAAGGATTTAATCAATCAATATTGCTTAATGATCCCTCAGCCCATGCTGAGATGATTGCTATTCGCCAAGCAGGAAAACATGTTAATAATTATCGATTGCTTGATTGTACTTTGTACGTGACGCTTGAGCCCTGCCCTATGTGTGCAGGCCTATTAGTGCATAGCAGAATAAAACGACTCGTTTATGCTAGCCCTGATTTAAAAACTGGAGCGGCTGGAAGTGCCTTTAATTTGGTAGGATCTTCACAACTTAATCATCAGATAGTTGTGGAAAATGGCATTATGACTGAGCAATGTAGTGAACTCTTATCAGGTTTTTTCAAACGTCGACGTAGTGAAAAAAAGTTAGCTAAAAAAGCACAAAACAAAAATAAGTGAGCACTAAAAATTATTGCTCTTTTGGTTGTTCTGCCAACTCTTGGTTTGCAACTTGATTAACTGTTTGATTATAGAAGAACTGACGCCGTAAATTCATTTTATGATGTTGTACTTTAAGCTGTTTTTTTCGTGCGTTTGCTGATATTTGTCTTCTTAAATTCATATTATTCTCTTTTATCTTTATTTTAAATTTGATTTCCTTATCATTATTATCGATGTATATGACATTAATATGACAAAATAAAATAAACGGAAAACAAAATAATATGATTACTCTACTTACTCTGTAACTTGATCTAGGTTTTTCTCTGGCTCTTGAATAGACTCTTTCGATTTAGCATCTAACCAGGTTAAGGTATCGTAATAACGGCGAATATTATCCACATAATGCACAGGTTCGCTTCCGCGAGCATAACCATATTTAGTTTTTTTATAGTATTTCTTTTGTTGTAATAATGGCAAGCGAGTTTTTACTTCAATCCAACGATCTGGGTCACCGCCTTGCTGCTGCGTAATAATACGCGCATCATTTAAATGACCAAAACCAACATTATAAGAGGCTAAAGCAAACCAAACGCGATCTGGACTTGGAATTCTATCTGGCATTTTAGCTATCATGCGCTTAAAGTATTTACTGCCACCTCTAATACTCTGCTCAGCATCTAAACGACTTTTAATGCCCATTTGTTTGGCTGTAGTCAAAGTTAACATCATCATGCCTCGAACCCCTGTATGAGAACGAGCATGAGGTTGCCAATGAGATTCTTGATAACTAATGGCCGCTAATAATCGCCAATCAATCTCCTGACTATATTTTTCAAACATGGCTTGATACTTAGGTAACTTTGTTTCAACCGCTTTAATAAAAGTACGTGTTTCCACGTAATTAAATTGCTCTATATGACCATAATATTTATCATCAAGTGCTAACAAAGTGCCGTCGTGATGTATTTGACCAAAGAACTCCACCAAGCTTGCTAAAATAGCATCATCACTATTTTTACTTATCATCCACGCTAAAGGTTCAGCTTTTTTTATGGTAAACCCAACACTAATTTCAGGATAATAACGACGGTTTACCGCCAAGGTATTGCTATCCACAATAGTATAATTTATTTCATCATTAAGTAATTTTGTTAACAACTCTTCACGGTCAAACTCTGTGGTTTCAACCCAGTTAAGTTCAGGATTAACTTGTTTAAGTGTCTGTAAATGTTCTGCATGACTAGAACTAGCCGTTACCATTAAGTTATCTGATAAATCACCGATTTTTCTTGGTCTTATATTGCCCTGTTTGAACACTAGCTTTTGACTAACGTTTGTATAACTTGGCGCAAAATGAAAACGCGACAAACGCTTATCAGTGACAGACAACCCCGCCGCAAGCAAATCAACCTCACCTGTATTTAATTTAATAAATAGTTCATCAAGGGAGTAACTAGGTACAATTTTCAAATCGACATTAAGGTAGTCTGCGTATTTCTTGGCCAGTTCGTATTCAAAACCTGCATAACCTTTTGTTTGCATGCCATTACTTTGAATGTCATTGCCTTGCACGTAAAAACTATTTGGACCATAAAGGGTGCCAACACTGACATAACCACGTTCAACAATGCGTGTAAAGCTTGCTTGCTGGTTTTTTTCTTTACAAGAAAAAATCAATAGAATGAATAAGAAAACAAATAATATTTTCTTATTCTTTTTTTGAGAGAGACGATTAAAAGGCGAAATATTCATAAGCTTAATTGTCTCGTGTATTACCTTGTTAGCCAAGTACTTTTTTTTATATTGATTTTTCATGAAAACTTAAAGTTTTATTGCTTATCAAACGACAAAAAAACAACTATAATATGCGCGAAATTTTTAGGTCTTATATCTATTATAGATCTGAAAGACTACCTTACATAAAACTTGGTGATTACCCTATGACGATGTTGATAAAAAACCTTCGTGGCGCTCCCGCTCTTTCTGAATTTAGAGTACAAAAATTATTGACTCAATGTGAAGATTTAACACTGCCAGTTACAGATATTTATGCTGAATTCGCTCATTTTGCCCAACTCAATGAAGCATTAGCAACTGACGAAGAAAACGTTTTACAACAATTGTTAACTTATGGTCCTACTATTGAAGAACATGAGCCAGTAGGGCAATTTATTTTAGTAACTCCTCGTCCGGGTACTATTTCACCTTGGTCATCTAAATCGACCGATATAGCTCATAACTGTGGTTTAAATAAAGTTGAACGTTTAGAACGCGGCATGGCTTATTACATTACTATTGATGCAGGCTTAACCTTAACAGCTGAACAAGAAAGTCAGCTTATTAGCTTATTACATGACCGCATGATGGAAAGTGTTTTTGCCAATTTCGATGATGCAGCTCAGTTATTTGTCAGTTCAGAGCCCGGCAAGTTAACTGCGATAGATATTGAAAACGGTGGCAAAAATGCACTAGTTCAAGCCAATATTGAATTAGGCTTAGCCCTAGCCGACGATGAAGTGAATTACTTATTTGAAAACTTCAGTAAATTGGGTCGTAACCCTCACGACATAGAACTTTACATGTTTGCCCAAGCAAACTCAGAACATTGTCGCCATAAAATATTTAATGCTGACTGGACTATCGATGGTGAAAAACAGCCAAAATCCTTATTTAAAATGATTCGCAATACCCATGAAATGAATCCTGATTTTGTCCTAAGTGCCTATAAAGATAACGCTGCCGTGATGGTGGGTAACAAAGGTGGACGCTTCTTCCCTAATCCTGAAACTAACGTTTATGGTTACAACCATGAAGACATTCAGATATTAATGAAAGTTGAAACGCATAATCACCCTACCGCCATTTCTCCATATCCGGGTGCTGCAACAGGTAGTGGCGGTGAAATTCGTGATGAAGGTGCAACAGGAATTGGCTCTAAACCCAAAGCTGGTCTAGTTGGCTTTTCAGTATCAAATTTACGTATTCCAAATTTTGAACAGCCTTGGGAAACTGATTTTGGTAAACCAAGTCGTATTGTTTCTGCCTTAGATATTATGATGGAAGGCCCTCTAGGTGGCGCGGCATTTAACAATGAATTTGGTCGCCCTGCTATTTTAGGTTATTTCCGAACATACGAAGAGCAAGTTAACTCATTCAATGGCTCTGAGGTTCGTGGTTACCACAAGCCTATTATGCTAGCTGGTGGTTTAGGTAACATTCGTGACGAGCACGTACAAAAACGCGAAATAGTCGTTGGCGCTCATTTAATTGCGCTTGGTGGTCCTGCGATGAACATAGGTTTAGGCGGTGGCGCGGCATCAAGTATGGCTTCAGGCCAGTCAGCCGAGAGTTTAGATTTTGCTTCAGTACAACGTGAAAATCCAGAAATGGAGCGTCGTTGCCAAGAAGTTATTGATAAGTGTTGGCAATTAGGTGAGCAAAACCCTATCGCCTTTATTCATGATGTTGGTGCTGGCGGTTTATCCAATGCTTTCCCTGAGCTAGTTTCAGATGGCGGTCGAGGTGGTGTTTTTGAACTTCGCAATGTACCAAATGACGAACGCAGCATGGCACCTCATGAAATCTGGTGTAATGAGTCTCAAGAGCGTTATGTCATCGCAGTATCAGATGAAAACCTAGAGACCTTTAAGAAAATTTGCGCCCGTGAACGTGCACCGTTTTCAGTGGTTGGTCGTGCTACAGAAGAAGAACATTTAACGGTTACTGATTCACACTTTGAAGGTAATGCTAAGTTAGATACTCCTATTGATTTACCTCTTGATGTTTTATTAGGTAAAACGCCAAAAATATTCAAAGATGTTAAAACAGAAATAGCTGAAGGTGATGAGTTCTCGTTAGCTGATATCACCTTAGCAGATGCTGCACAGCGTATATTGTCGCTACCAACAGTTGCTGAAAAAACTTTCTTAATAACCATTGGCGATCGCTCGGTCACCGGTATGGTTAATCGTGACCAAATGGTTGGACCTTGGCAAGTACCGGTAGCCGATTGTGGTGTTACCGCATCAAGTCTTGACTCTTACCACGGTGAAGCGATGTCATTAGGTGAACGCACTCCTGTTGCATTATTAAACTTTGGCGCTTCTGCTCGTTTAGCAGTAGCCGAGTCATTAACCAATATTGCTGGCAGTGATATTGGCGATTTAAACCGTATCAAACTTTCGGCAAACTGGATGTCGCCAGCGGGGCACCCAGGTGAAGATGCAGGCCTTTATGAAGCTGTAAAAGCCATTGGCGAAGAGCTTTGTCCTGCTTTAGGTTTAACTATTCCAGTGGGCAAAGACTCAATGTCGATGAAAACCAAATGGGACGAGAATGGTGAGCAAAAGTCAGTAACCTCTCCTATGTCGTTAATCATCACCGCTTTTGGTGTTGTAGAAGATATTCGCAAAACGGTAACGCCAGAATTAAGAATTGATCGAGGTGATACGCGTATTGTTGCAATAGATTTATCAAAAGGTAAAAACCGCTTAGGTGGTTCTTGTTTAGCACAAGTTTATAAACAACTTGGCAACGAAACTCCTGATGTTGATTGCCCAGAAACCTTGAAAGGTTTCTTTAACGCTATGCAAACACTTGTTCGTGAAGAGAAACTTATTGCTTATCACGATATCTCTGACGGTGGTTTATTCACTTCAGTGGTTGAAATGGCATTTGCTGGTCACACCGGTGTTGATATTGACTTAACTAAGTTAACATCGAAATCTGGTAATGATGTCGATGTACTATTTAACGAAGAGCTTGGCGCAGTTATTCAAGTTAAAGAAGCTGATGTTGATGCTATTCATACCGTATTAGCTAAACATGGCATTTTAGATTGTTGTACTGATATCGGCCGCATCAATAACGAAGACATTATTCGCTTTAGCCGTGATGGCGATGTAGTACTAGAAAATTCTCGTACTTATTACCGTACTACATGGGCACAAACAACATTTAAAATGCAATCTTTGCGTGATAATCCTGAATGTGCTCAACAAGAACATGATGTGAAATTTGATACCGAAGATCCTGGTTTACAAGCTGAACTAAGTTTTGATATCAGCGAAGACATTGTGAGTGACCTTATTGCTAAAGACTCACAGAGCGGTACTAACCCTCGCGTCGCAATTTTACGCGAGCAAGGTGTTAACTCACATGTTGAGATGGCTGCGGCATTTGATCGAGCAGGTTTTGTTGCTGTTGATGTGCATATGTCAGATATATTGGCAGGTCGAATAGATTTAGCTGATTTTAATGGTTTAGTTGCTTGTGGTGGCTTCTCTTATGGTGATGTATTAGGCGCGGGTGAAGGGTGGGCAAAATCAATCTTGTTCAATAAAAATGCTAAGGCAATGTTTAAGGCATTCTTTGAACGTGAAGATACCTTCTCGTTAGGTGTTTGTAACGGCTGTCAAATGATGTCTAACTTAAAAGAGATCATTCCAGGTAGTGAAGCATGGCCACGTTTTGTACAAAATAAATCTGAACGTTTTGAAGCGCGCTTTTCATTAGTTGAAATTCAAGAAAGTCCATCAGTATTATTTAAAGGTATGACGGGCTCGATTATGCCTATTGCTGTTTCTCATGGTGAAGGACGCACTGAGTTTAGCTCTGATGAAGCAATAGATGCTGCTAATAACTCGGGCACCGTATCGATGCGCTATATTAATAACTATGGTGATGTTACAGAAACTTACCCTGCTAACCCGAATGGCTCTGTAGATGGCATAACCTCATTAACCACAACCGATGGTCGTGTAACGATTATGATGCCGCACCCTGAACGTGTGTTTAGAACGGTTGCTAACTCTTGGCATCCGGATAGCTGGGGTGAAGATTCACCTTGGGTACGTATGTTCCGTAATGCTAGAAAATTTATAGGCTAATTTTTTTGCTATTAATCCCAAATTCTTTGTCAGAAATACTCACAAATTCTTCGGGAAATAATTTGAACGCCCGAAGGGTGGCCTGAAAGGCGAAGTACAGGATGTACGGAGTAATGACTAGCGTCAACTCCGTCTTTCTTCCTTGAATTTGGGACAACTATCTTCAAGATGACAATCAATTGGGTCGATTAATAAATCCATTAAATAAGGAGGCAATGATGCAATTTACCGATAGTCATTGCCACCTTGATTTTACTGAATTCAATAAAAGTATTTCTGAATTACTCTTACAATGCCATGCTCAAAATATTCACCGTATTATAATACCTAGCGTTAACCCTAAGCACTGGCAAAGAGTGCTATCTTTAGCTGAAGAGCCAAACACTCACGTTAATATCGCCTGCGCTTTAGGCATTCATCCGTGGTACTTGATCCTTCAAGATAACATCTCCTCCACAAGTTATGAGCTAACAATTCAAGAGCAACAACTTACACAAGCTATTAACAAAAACCGTCATAACATCATTGCTGTTGGTGAATGTGGTATTGATGTTTTTAAAGCGAAGAAAAACACGCCTAACGAACAAGCATTCAATGAAAATATTCAGCTACAACAAGATTTTTTTGAAATGCAGCTAAATATTGCCAAGCAAAATAATTTGCCCGTTATTGTCCATCATTGTCAATCGCACCCATTAATATTGCCGCTATTAAAGAAGCACAAGCTCAACAAGGCAGGCGTGATCCATGCTTTTTCAGGAAGTTACCAACAAGCTAAAGATTATATTGATTTAGGATTTAAATTAGGTATTGGCGGTACAATCACTTACCCAAGAGCGAAAAAAACAATTAACGCTATAAAACGTTTACCTTTATCAAGTTTGTTATTAGAAACTGACGCACCCGCTATGCCTCCTTTTGGCATGCAAGGCATCAATAATTCACCGTTAAATTTAGTCACTGTCTTTCAGGCACTGGTTGCCATAAGAAGCGAGCCTAAAGAAGTTATTGCCAAGCAGATAGAAGCCAATGTTGAGCTATTATTTTTTAGTTAAAAGATCAGCCCTTGGCGCTCTGTAACCTTGACGACTAAAACGATTCAAACCCCGAGTAAGTAAAAAACCTATCAACCCCGCAGCAATAAGTAATAATCGAGAAAGAGTTTGACTCTCATTACTTTTATTCGCTAATTCGGATGTTATATAAGACTTTTCTATGGTTAAGCGTAAATACCCCGTTAGACTTTTATTACGAATTTCTTTAATAAATGGTACATATTGTTTACTTTTATCAAGTGTTTGCAAGCTTTCATCAATACCATAGAGGAGTTTTATCGATGCACTTGCCTCTCCACTTGATTCAGACTTTAGCATCAGCAAACCAGTTTCATCATACAAGTGTACTTGCTTAATAAAATCAGCACTGGCAAAATTATTCAAATATGATTGCAACTGAGCATTACGAATTTTTTTGCTGATTGATGATTTATTTTCAGTAAGCAGCACCGAGATACCTGAAACTGCTTGTTGCAAAAACTTTTCAGCGACTTGCTCAAAATGTTGCTCTAACGCTTGATCACTTTTTTCAGTATTAGCTACCAAAAATATCATCAAAATCACTATAAGCAAAATAGCACTAACTAATTGCAGAATTTTATTATAAATTGACGATAGTTTAGGGTATAAAGGCTGTTCTGATTTATTCATCATAAAATTGCATGGTAACTATACACATGCACTTATAATAGAGAGTTAACGTGCCTTTTTCTACTAATGTATCTTTTTCTACTAATATATTATCCTTATCACTTGAAAATCACTTTGAACAAAATAAAATTCAAAGTGATTTGCCCATTAATTTTACTTTAAGCGATGAGCACTTAACATTAAATGGAAACAATAGCGTTCATTTTTCAAAGCAAGAGTTAGTTGTTTTTGCTGATTTATCTTTTGAAAATTTGCTTACTTTACAGAGTAATTGTCATCTTAGTATCAATGCTTTACTCGCAATAAACACACGAAACAATCGAACTAGCTATCGCTTTAACGTCAGCTGTAAAGACTTCATCAAATCTCGTCAAGCGATTGCTGACTTTGCCTTAACTAAAAAAATTGAAGCGGCCTTAATTCAGAACGCACCCAAACTAAATGAACCCGGCTTACTAGTAATGGATATGGACTCAACCACCATTGAAATTGAATGTATTGATGAAATAGCTAAATTAGCTGGAGTTGGTGAACAAGTTTCTGCCGTAACAGAGCTTGCCATGCAAGGCGAGCTAGACTTTGCCCAAAGTTTACATCAACGCGTCGCTACATTAAAAGATGCTCCGGAAAAAATCCTTGCCGATGTCGCGAAAAATATTCCGTTGATGGCTGGTTTGGAAACCTTAATAGGTGAACTTAAAAAACATAATTGGCGCATTGCTGTAGCATCGGGAGGTTTTACTTATTTTGCAGATCACCTTAAAGAGATGTTAGCCCTTGATGCAACTTTCGCTAATGTTTTAGAGATCAAAAACGGTAAACTAACGGGAAAAGTATCAGGCAATGTGGTTGATGCACAAGTAAAAGCGGATTCATTAAGTTTACTCGCAGACAAGTATCAAATATCACCATCTCAAACCGTTGCTATGGGAGATGGTGCCAACGACTTAGTAATGATGGCTGCGGCAAGTTTTGGCGTTGCATTTCATGCTAAACCCATTGTTTTAGCACAAGCTGATAGCAGCATTAACCAACAAGGTTTAGACTGTTTATTACACTGGCTAGCTTAGTATTGAGCTAGGCTCTAAGATCTAGGTTTTAGGCTGCTAGGTTCTAGGTTTTGGTATTTTAGCTCTTCCTAGCCCCTAGTATCTAGTCTTTTCCTAGTACCTTTCCTATATCTACAACCCATGACTGAATAAAACCTCATGAGTGATGTCTATATATTGAATTGAAGCAACAACACTCCAAATATCTTGCTCTATTTGCTTACTGCGATGAATAGCATAAGAGCTGATATAACTAAGTTCGGTATTTAAATATTCTAAATCTGGTTTATTTGTACGTGATATTTTTAATTGAAAACAGAAAAAGTGTCCATTCTCTAAAGCTTGTTTTATAAAGTTTTCTCTCAACTCCGACGTATTCAGTTCGTTATCAAACTTTATGCTTACATCTCTATCGATTTGTTCAAAGTTTTTAGCAATAGAAATAAACAATACTTCAGAAATAGGCTCGCCATTTATAATTAAACTCTTCAGAGAAGAATCAATAAAATTATCTTTATATAGCTTTGTTATTAAGGGATAGAAGTTATAGTAATTCTTTCTATCACTTAACTTGTTCAATTGTTGCAAGAATTCATTACCATTATCATTGGTAACTAACGCCTCTATTTTATAACGGCTACCACTTGTTTGAACCACGAGTGTTGGAACTTGCATATTTTGAGCATAATGTGTTCGCAGGGCCTCAGCTAAACCTGGTACTAACAAAGTATATTCGTCTGCTGTTAATTTATCTTTGTTCTTATAAATTAACAATTTGAAAAATGAACGACCTACATGTTGATGTTCTTTGATATGAACCCGAAAATTAATGACTGTTTTATTCTTATTTATTTTTACGACTTCATAAGGTAGCTTTTTTAAATCATGGGATGAGGTGATTTTTTGCAAGTTCGGAAATGTAATATAAACTATATCTCCAACACTAAGCACTGCACTTTTATCTAATACAACCTTCAATCCTGAGATAGAAAAATCAACAGAATCTCCTTTCCATTGAACTCTTTCACATTCGAGTATCACTGGCGTGTTATAAATAAATCTAGGCTCTTGTCGATGATTTTTGTAGGTTACTCCTAATTCTTCGACTACTAATTTTTCTTTTAAACGTTTGTGACCAAACTTTTTAAGTTTTCTCACATCTATTTCGTCATTTGAAAAATGTTGATATTGATCAATAGATGTTTTATGAGTTATATCACTCGCAACAACTGAGAAAGATAAGGAGTCTATACAATCAAGCACTTCTTCTGAAGGAGGTAAATTTATGTACTGCTTTTTCAATTCTTGGGTATTAGATAATGTAAAAGGAGAGTATGTGCTTAATTTATTAACGGTAAAATAAGTTAACTTTGTGACAGCAAATGAACTCTTTTTAGCCGAAAACGTTAAAAAAGTAGATGAAAAACTATTATCTTCAGATAATTGATCTTCATCTACGGTATAGAAAAAGTCTTTACCTTGATTTTGATGAACAAAACTATAAACCAGTAAAGACTTGCCTTGCTTATGCCTTTTTAACAAACGAGTCAGGCGATCTTCATTAACTAAAAAATGTAAATTTGAATTGTTTTCTTCATCTTGCCAATACTGAAAAATTGGTTGATTATTATAAGTTGTTAACACATAACGAGGAGAGACTCTATTATTAGAGAGTCCAAAGAATATAGGCAACTCATTGATTTTTGGTAACACATACTGCTCAAAAATTCTAGATTGCAACGCTGAAATAGTATTTTCCAAGTTAATCTTATAACGGCGTTTATTACCTTGGATATAGCCTAATAAGAACTTTTCAAAGGAGTCGCCATCAGCAGAATCTATACGTTGGCATCCAACAAGTTGTGTATTTGCATCACTGTGAATATTTTTTACTTGATAGACTAAAGCCTCACCCTTGCTAAACTGAAATTCATTCTCTAGCCCTTTAAAAATGACCGTTATCTTCTGATCTAGATATAAGGGATCTTTACTATTTAAACGAAATTTTAAGCCTTTTACACTAATATCAATACTACTAACTGATTTTTGCTGGTTGCTTTCTAAAACTATTGCTAATGAGATAACAAAATTCATCCGCTCTTCTATTCGATCATGGTATTGATTGAGTGGAAAAACAGTGATGGGATATTGGGTTTTATCTGACGTTTTTTTAGGTGACTCAATGGACTTTTCTTGTGTCTTAGTCTGCTCAATGTTTTTCTTTTCTTTTTGGTAAATTACTCGAAAATTATTTTCAGTATTCTTCACCGCCTCATAAACACCAAAGGTGTAGCCTTTATATTCTTCAACATTTTCTTCAAACACACGAACAGCAACGTCATCTAAAAAATGACTTTGTCCACTGTATTCAAATAATTTGCAATCTCCGTCTACTAAGCCCCGCAAATCGATAGAACGAGTACAAGCACTAGCTAATCGTTTCAATTCCATTTTTAATAAGAATTTTTCTGTTTTAGCTAGTTGTTTAGTACTTTGCGTAAACTTAATATCAAAACTCGGCTTATTAACTTCGCCACGAAAGTTATCAATTATTTTTTGGTATTTTGAAAAGTCTGTGCTCATGGAATAATGTTTTGTTTGCTCTTATTTTTAAATAAAGTATTAATGCGATATCAAATAGCATTATAATTTGAACTGTTTAAATACAGCAATAGTATTTAATAAATAATCAATTAAGTAAATACATTGTACTGTTGTCACTATAATTATGTAAATAAAGCAATTTCTGTGCCTAAAACAAATCAATAGCAAAGGAAAAGTATGGCAAAAACTAAAGCCTCCTATGTCTGTATGGACTGTGGTTCAGAGTATTCACGTTGGTTAGGGCAATGCGCTGACTGTAAAGCATGGAATACTATTTCAGAGTTTAGACAAGCAAAGTTACCTGCACGTGGTGGAAATTTTGCCGGATTTGCCGGCGTTGCACACAATGATGAATCAAAAGTTCAAACTCTTGACGCTATTGACTTAGCCGATTTACCTCGATTTTCTTCCGGTTTTGTTGAGTTCGATCGTGTCCTTGGCGGCGGTATTGTACCTGGTAGTGCTATTTTAATTGGTGGTGAACCCGGAGCTGGTAAAAGCACATTGTTATTACAAACCATGTGTTCTTTAGCTGCCAACATGTCTGCTTTATATATCACAGGGGAAGAATCTCTACAGCAAGTTGCCATGCGCGCTAAACGCTTAGACTTACCTACTGATAAGTTAAAAATGCTTTCAGAGACGAGTGTTGAAAACATATGCCATATCGCCCTAAAAGAGCAACCAAAGATTATCGTTATTGACTCTATTCAAGTAATGCATATGAGCGATGTACAATCTGCACCTGGCAGTGTTTCACAAGTAAGAGAATGTGCCGCTTATTTGACACGTTTTGCTAAGCAATATCATGTAGCTATTTTACTTGTTGGTCATGTTACTAAAGATGGCTCATTAGCTGGACCAAAAGTATTGGAACATTGTATTGATTGCTCTATCATGCTTGAAGGTAGTACAGACTCACGTTATAGAACACTGCGAGGTAATAAAAACCGTTTTGGCGCTGTGAACGAATTGGGCGTTTTTGCCATGACGGGCTCTGGTTTAAAAGAAGTAAAAAATCCTTCTGCTATTTTCCTTAGCCGTACCGAAGAACAAACCGCAGGAAGTGTGGTAATGGTGCTTTGGGAAGGAACCCGTCCTTTGTTAGTTGAAATTCAAGCCTTGGTTGATCATTCAGCTTTAGGGAATCCTCGCCGCGTTGCTGTTGGCGCCGATCAAAATAGATTATCAATGTTATTGGCAATTTTACATCGCCACGGTGGTTTGCAACTTAACGATCAAGATGTTTTCGTGAATGTTGTTGGTGGTATAAAAGTTACTGAAACTAGTATTGATTTAGCTTTGATCCTTGCATTGGTTTCTAGCTTTAAAGATAATGCCTTACCACAGGACTTAGTTATTTTTGGCGAAGTAGGTCTATCTGGCGAAATTCGCCCTGTTCCAAGCGGTCAAGAACGCATAAATGAAGCAGCAAAACATGGCTTTAAACGCGCTATAGTTCCCTTTAATAACATGCCAAAACAATCAATAAATGGTATGGAAGTAATTGGCATCAAAAAATTAAGTGAAGCATTAGAGGTTATATAAGCTATAGACAGATACCTCTTCTTAACAATATTTAAAATATAATTTGGTTTATACATGAAAAAAAATATAAAACATTCTTTCTTTGCAGTTTCTTCTCTTCTATCTTCAGTATTACTTTTTACTAATCCTGTACAAGCAACAGAGCAGTCTACTGAACAAACAGACAACGTACAAAGAGCGCCATTAACTATTGAGCGTATTTATAGCTCCCCTTCTTTAAACGGACAAACGCCCAAGTCGTTAAAGTTTTCTCCTGATGGAACGCGAGTAACATATTTACAGGGAAAAAGTGATAATTTAAATCGCTACGACTTGTGGGAATACAACCTAAAAAGCAAAGAAAACAAGCTACTAGTTGACTCTCAAGATCTCTTTAGCGGCATTGAAGTACTTTCTAATGAAGAAAAAGCTCGCCGTGAACGCCAACGTATATATGGTTATGGCATCATGGAATATACATTTTCAAGTGATGGCAGCGCACTATTATTCCCACTTAACGGAGATGTATACTACTATCATTTAGCCAATAAAACAGCTAAGCGTTTAACCGAAACTAAAGCCTTTGAAACTGATGTTAAATTTTCTCCAAAAGGCAATTATATCTCATTTATTCGAACTCAAAACGTCTTTGTACTTGATATCAACACAGGCAAAGAAACTCAGTTAACTAAAGATGGTGCAGGGTTAATTAAAAACGGCATGAGTGAATTTGTTGCCCAAGAAGAAATGGACAGAATGACAGGCTATTGGTGGTCGCCTGATGAAAAGCATATTGCTTTTTTGCGGGTTGATGAAACACCGGTACAAACAGTTATTCGAAATGAAATATATGCAGAAACAATAGAATTAATTGAGCAACGTTATCCTGCCACGGGCACTAATAACGTAAAAATAGAGTTAGCAGTAACAGATATTGAAGGAGACAAAATTCGCTTTATTAAATTAGATGAAGCAAAAGGCAATAAAAATGATTTTTATATACCTCGCGTAAAGTGGTTGCCAGACAGTAAAAACTTATCCTATCAATGGCAAAGCCGTGATCAAAAAACATTAAAACTAAAAACTTATAATCTTAAAAAGCGAAAACAAAAAACATTATTAACTGAACGTTCAGAGCAATGGCTAAATTTACATCATGACCTTCACTTTTTAAGTGATAACAAATCCTTTATTTGGGCTTCAGAACGTGATGGATTCAAACATTTGTACCACTTCAGCAATGAAGGTGAGTTAATTAATCAACTGACTAAGGGAAAATGGGTAGTTGATGCGATTAAACATATTGACGAAGACAAGGGGCTTATTTATTTTACCGGCCGTGCAGACACCCCGCTTGAGCGTCATTTGTATCACGTTCCATTGCATGGAAAATCACCCGAACATGTTGCCCGCTTAAGTAAACGTAACGGCTTTCATAGCATAAAGTTTAGTAAAGATAGCAAAAGCTATATTGATAGTTTCTCCAATATAAATACGCCTAAACAAGTAAGCCTACATAAGGCTAATAGCGAACACATTACTTGGCTAGCTGAAAATAAAGTCCTTGATGAACACCCTATCAGTCCATACTTTGATGATTTAATTCAGCCAAAATTTGGCACGTTAACCTCTGATGATGGCGAAGCAACACTGTATTACAAATTGTATAAACCTAAAAATATGGCTCCTGGAAAAAAATATCCCGTTATTGTTAATGTATACGGTGGCCCACACGCCCAACGTGTTAGAAATATATGGGAAGGTGCTAATTTTACACAATATATGTTGCAGCAAGGTTATATAATATTTCAACTTGATAATAGAGGATCTAATTATCGAGGTACCGCGTTTGAGTTTCCTATTTATGAAAAATTGGGACAAGTTGAAGTTGACGACCAAATAACAGGTGTTAAATATCTACATGATCTACCTTTTGTTGATAAAGACCGTATCGGAATTTATGGACATTCATACGGTGGCTACATGGCATTAATGGCACTATTTAAAGCTGGAGATTATTTCAAAGCAGGTGTAAGTGGCGCACCAGTAACCGACTGGTTATTATATGATACTCATTACACTGAACGTTATTTAAACCACCCTAAAGTCAATGCTGACGGTTATGAGCAATCAAGCGTGTTCCCTTATATTTCAGGTTTAGATGCTCCATTATTGGTTTATCATGGGATGGCTGATGATAATGTACTTTTCACTAATACCACTAAATTAATCAAAGCGCTGCAAGACGAAAACAAGCAATTTGAGTTAATGACCTATCCTGGAAGCAAACACAGTATGCGCGGTAAAAAGGTCAAAGTGCACTTGAACAATACCATTATGAGTTTCTTTGATAGGCATTTTAAGAACGAATAAGAAAGGTTACAAGAAAATAGCGACGAGTTACGAGTTACGAAGATAAATCACTCTATGTGTAATATTTTCGAAACTCGCAACTTTTCTTGCTCGTAACTTTACTTTTAACTACTCAAAACTATTGTTTATTCCGGCTCATAATCTAAATTAGCCGACAACCAACGTTCAGCTTGTTCTATGGTCATGCCTTTACGCGCAGCGTAATCAAGCACTTGATCTTTAGCTAATTTTGCTACGGCGAAGTACTTAGACTCAGGATGAGAGAAATACCAACCACTTACCGCAGCACCCGGCCACATGGCATAACTTGAGGTGAGCTCCATATCAATGTTTTCTTCAACATTGAGTAATTCCCACAATAAACCTTTTTCAGTATGCTCAGGACACGCTGGGTAACCTGGTGCAGGTCGAATACCTTGATAGCTTTCGCGAATTAACGCATCATTATCTAGGTCTTCATCTGGAGCATAACCCCAATATTCTTTTCGTACTTTTTCATGTAAGTATTCAGCACTGGCTTCGGCTAATCTATCCGCTACAGCTTTTAATAAAATAGAGTTATAAGCATCATGATCAGCATCAAAAACTTTAACTAAATCATCAACGCCAAAGCCAGATGAAACAGCAAAAGCGCCAACATAATCGTCAATCCCGGAGCCTTTTGGCGCAACATAGTCAGATAAACATCGATTAAACTGCCCTACTGGTTTTTTACTTTGTTGGCGTAATTGATGCAGTTTCATTATAGTTTCACTACGATCCTCATCTCTCCCATTGACCTTGTAAACCTCAATATCATCAACATCGCTATTAGCCGGAAATAAACCAAATACCGCTTTAGCCGTAATTTTTTTATTCTTAATGACATCATCTAACATGGCATTGGCGTCATTAAATAAGTTAGTCGCTTCTGTACCAATCACTTCATGTTTTAAAATAAGAGGGTATTTACCCGATAACTGCCATGTCATGAAAAATGGTGTCCAATCGATGTAATTTCTTATTTCATTTAAATCAAGATCATTAAGTACAGTGACGCCAAGTTTATTTGGTTTTTTCGGTTTATAATCATCAAAATTAATTTGCGTAACATTAGCGTGAGCATCCTCAAGGCTGATCAAACTTGAACGAGGGCCTTTTTTATAATGTCGAACACGCACACGCTCATATTCTTCTTTGGTTTTAGCAAAAAAATCTGCTTTATGCTCATTTGATAATAAATTGCTCACTACAGATACGGCACGTGAGGCATTTGATACATAAACGACTGGATGGTGATATTGCGGCTCAATTTTTACCGCGGTATGCGCTTTAGAGGTTGTTGCGCCACCGATTAATAAGGGTAACTCAAAACCTTGTCGTTTCATTTCTTTAGCAACATGCACCATTTCATCAAGCGATGGGGTAATAAGGCCAGATAAACCGATAATATCAACGTTTTCTTCTTTAGCAACACGTAAAATATCTTCGCAAGAAACCATCACGCCCAGATCAATAATTTCATAGTTATTACATTGCAATACGACGCCAACAATGTTCTTACCAATATCATGAACATCACCTTTAACGGTGGCAAGCAAGACCTTACCATTAGAACTAGCTTCAGTTTTTCCAGCTTCAATAAAGGGATTTAAATGCGCAACAGCTTGTTTCATCACTCGCGCAGATTTTACCACTTGAGGCAAAAACATCTCACCTGCGCCAAATAAATCACCAACGGTATTCATACCGTCCATTAACGGCCCTTCAATCACATCTAGGGGCCTTTTAGCAACAAGACGTGCTTCTTCGGTATCTTCAACGATGAACTCGTTAATACCTTTCACTAGCGCATAGGATAAACGTTCGTTAATCGGCAACTCTCGCCAAGTCAAATCAGCTTTAGAGGCCTGTCCGCCTGCTTGTCCGTGATATTCTTGTGCAATATCAAGTAAACGCTCCGTAGCACCGTCATCACTATTTTGAATAACATCTTCCACAGCTAATCGTAATTTATCAGGAATATCAGAATAAATGGCTAATTGCCCTGCATTAACAATTCCCATATCCATACCATTTTTTATGGCGTGATATAAAAATACCGCATGAATAGCTTCGCGCACAGGGTTATTACCACGGAACGAGAAAGAAACATTAGAAACACCACCGGAAATCATCGCATAAGGTAGGTTCTGTTTAATGTCGGCAACCGCCTCAATAAAATCAACCGCATAATTATTATGCTCTTCAATCCCTGTAGCAACAGCAAAAATATTGGGATCAAAAATGATATCTTCAGGTGGGAAACCTATTTCATCAACCAACATATGATAAGCACGACGACAAATTTCATACTTTCTTTTACGAGTATCAGCTTGGCCTTCTTCATCAAACGCCATCACAATCATTGCTGCGCCATAACGACGAACTAATTCTGCTTGTTTACGAAAGTTTTCTTCACCTTCTTTTAAGCTAATAGAGTTAACAATACCCTTGCCTTGAATACATTGCAGGCCTGCTTCGATGATATCCCACTTAGAAGAGTCAATCATAATTGGTACTTTGGCAATATCTGGCTCGCCAGCAATAAGATTTAAAAAGCGCACCATTGCACTTTTCGACTCCAACATGCCTTCATCCATATTGATATCTATAATTTGTGCACCGTTTTCAACTTGCTGCAAAGCAACAGCAATAGCTTGATCGTAATTCTCTTCTTTGATCAAACGTTTAAACATGGCTGAACCAGTTACATTAGTACGCTCGCCTACGTTCACAAATAAAGTATCTTCTTGGATAGTTAACGCTTCAAGCCCTGATAAACGACAAGCAATCTTACGCGCTTCAATTTTTCGTGGTTTCAGTTTAGCGACTGTATCAGCCATACCTTTAATATGTTCAGGTGTGGTACCACAACAGCCGCCAATAATATTTAAGAAGCCAGAATTTGCCCACTCTTCAACATGAGTGTTCATATCTTCAACGGTAAAATCATATTCACCAAAGGCATTTGGCAAGCCGGCATTAGGATGTGCCGACACTGCAACATCACAAATACGGCTCAATTCTTGTACATATTGGCGTAATTCAACTGGGCCAAGCGCGCAGTTTAAACCAAAGGATACCGGCTTAGCATGACGTAGTGAATTATAAAAAGCTTCGGTGGTTTGCCCTGATAAAGTTCGGCCAGAAGCATCAGTAATTGTGCCAGAAATCATCACTGGTAATCGAATACCAAGTTGTTCGAAAACCGTTTCTACCGCAAAAACAGCTGCTTTAGCATTTAAAGTATCGAAAATAGTTTCGATTAAAATAATGTCAGAGCCACCGTTAATTAATGCCGTGGTTGATTCAATATAAGCATCTTTTAGTTCGTCAAAAGTTACATTACGAAAAGCGGGATCATTAACATCAGGAGAGATTGAACAAGTGCGGTTAGTTGGCCCAAGTACTCCAGCAACAAAACGCGGTCGTTCTGGCATTTTCTTATTATATTCATCTGCTGCGGCGCGAGCTATTTGTGCTGCAACTAGATTTATTTCCGCACTATACTCCTCCATGTCGTAATCGGCCATAGCAATAGTTGTTGCGTTGAATGTGTTGGTTTCAAGTATATCTGCCCCTGCTTCAAGGTACTCAAGATGAATTGATTTAATAACGTCAGGCTGAGTAAGCACTAACATATCATTATTACCTTTTACGTCACTGTGCCAGTCGGCAAAGCGTTCACCACGAAAATCTTGCTCTTCAAACTTATACGCTTGGATCATGGTGCCCATTGCACCATCAAGAATTAATATGTTGTTAGCCAGTTGCTGTTCAAATAAGGTAAATGAGGTATGTTTTTTCATGATATATTGCGGCTTCCTAAGGGTAAAACTTTTAAATCTAAATAATATATTTACTAATCTTAAATTACAGTATCGGGATGGATTGCTTTAATATTAGAAGCATCCAACTTATATGGAGTAATTTGATAAACGTAATAATTAAGCCAATTAGTAAATAATAGACTACCATGGCTCCTCCATGTTCCTACAGGCGAATTATTTACATCATTTTCTTTATAATAATTTTTCGGTAAAGCGGCATTGTCATCGCTTGACCTGTCTCGTAAGTACTCTTCATGTAGAGTGCATGTGTCATATTCTGGGTGCCCAGTCAGATATACTTGTTGCTTATTCTTACTTGCCGCTAAGTAAACTCCAGCATCTTCAGATTCGGCTAATATTTGTATTTGTGAAATACTTTCATAATCTGATTTATCAATGTAACCATACCGCGAATGAGGCACATTAAAATTTTCATCAAAACCACGGGTTAACGGCTCTCTAACATCAAGTGGCTGATGCTGAAAAACACCTGAGAGTTTTTTATCTCGCAACTGACGGTTAATACCATAATGATGATATAAAGCGGCGTGTGCAGCCCAACAAGAAAACATGGTAGAAGTAACATTCTTTTCTGCCCAGTCAAATAGTTCGCAAATTTTATCCCAATAACTGACTTCAGAATAATCGAGCAAAGCTAACGGTGCACCCGTAATAATTAAACCATCGTATTGTTTATGTTTAATATCATCAAATAAACAATAAAAATTTTCTAAGTGCTCTGTAGGCGTGTTTTTCGATTCATTGGCATGAATGCGAACAAATTCAACATTAATCTGCAAAGGTGTATTCGACAACATGCGTAGAATTTGAACTTCTGTTTCAATTTTATTAGGCATTAAATTAAGAATGGCCACTTGCATAGGACGAATTTCTTGATTGGCAGCTCTGTGCTCTGACATAACAAAGATATTCTCATTATCTAAAACAGATAATGCGGGTAATTGATCTGGAATTTTAATTGGCATAAGACCCACCTAGCAAACAAAAGAACACAATAATGATAAGATTACAATGTTACTTTGATTGTTAGATATGTCAACATCTAAACGTATAGACGTCTAAAACATTTTACCATGCGCTATAACTTTTTATAACACATGATATTGTCTTCTCTTAAAGTAAACGCTCACTGCGCCAACTATCGTAGCAATCCCACTACATCTTGAAATAGTCTTACATAACTCTACCTAACCAAAAAGCACAACCTTATTTCTAAGATTGTGCTTTTTGGTTTTGCATTATTTTTTTGTTATTTTAACTCTGCTAATTATTATTCTGTTACTGCTTCTTTCGCTTCTGACGGTTCAGCTTTAGACAAAAACATATTTCTCAACTTAGTATCAACATCTTTAGCCATTTCAGGATGTTCATCTAAATATTTAGCCGCATTAGCTTTGCCCTGACCTATACGTTCGCCATTACAGCTGTACCAAGCGCCGGCTTTTTCTACAAAGCCATTTTTAACACCTAAATCAATTAGCTCTCCTAGATTGTTAATACCTAGACCATAAAGAATTTGAAATTCAGCTTGTTTAAACGGTGGTGCAATTTTATTCTTAACCACTTTAACACGGGTTTCATTACCAACAATTTCATCACCATTTTTTACCGCGCCGATACGGCGAATATCTAAACGAACTGATGCGTAAAATTTAAGTGCATTACCACCTGTGGTTGTTTCTGGATTCCCAAACATCACACCAATTTTCATGCGAATTTGGTTAATGAAAATTAACATGGTGTTTGATTTTTTCAAGTTACCGGTTAATTTACGCATAGCTTGTGACAACATACGGGCTTGAAGACCCATGTGTGAATCACCCATGTCACCTTCAATTTCTGCTTTTGGAGTTAAAGCCGCAACAGAGTCAACAACTATGATGTCGATAGCCCCAGAACGCGTTAACATGTCACAAATTTCTAGCGCTTGTTCACCCGTATCAGGCTGAGAGACCAACAATTCATTAATATTTACACCAAGCTTTTCAGCGTAAACAGGATCAAGAGCATGCTCAGCATCAACAAAAGCACATACTTTACCTTCACGTTGTGCAGAGGCAATTACTTCAAGGGTTAACGTGGTTTTTCCGCTTGATTCAGGGCCATAAATTTCTACAACACGTCCGAAAGGTAACCCCCCCGCACCAAGAGCAATATCTAATCCTAATGACCCTGTAGAAATTGTTTCTACGTCCATAGTAGTGTTATCACCAAGCTTCATTATTGAACCTTTACCAAATTGTCTTTCGATTTGACCTAAGGCTGCTGCCAATGCTTTTTCTTTATCGTCTTTCATAGTTTGCTCCGCTGATAACTTTTGGAATTTCGTTTAGATGAAACAAGTATACTGTATAGTCGTACAGTATCAAGTTTTTTTACGATTTATTTTATTATCATTATCAAACTAAATCACTGGTACTTTTAAGTTGATGATATTTCACATTTAAAACAACAAGTATAACTTTTCATTTTTCACACACAAAAAGTTACCAACTCTGATTTATGGTACTTAAACAGTAGTTTTTATGACTTAAAAAGCTCGCCGTTATTGTAAAAATAATTAAGTGCTTTGTGAGCTACTTATGGCATAATCAGCTTTCATCAACCTTATTGATTCTATGAGTTACAGCATTTCAATGACAACAGCAACGCAAGACTTTTCCTCTCACACCCCTATGATGCGTCAGTACCTTACTATTAAGGCAGAATTCCCTAATATTTTGATCTTTTATCGTATGGGTGATTTCTACGAATTATTTTTTGATGATGCAAAAAAAGCATCTGATTTATTAGATATATCACTAACAGCGCGCGGTAAAACTGGTGGCAATGCTATTCCAATGGCAGGTGTTCCTTATCATGCGGTAGAAAACTATTTAGCTAAATTAGTAAAATTAGGTGAGTCTATTGCTATTTGCGAGCAAATTGGCGATCCCGCAACGAGTAAAGGACCTGTTGAACGAAAAGTAGTTCGAATCATAACGCCAGGCACCGTGAGTGATGAAGCCTTATTATCCGACAGACAAGATAATTTAATTGTTGCTATCGCTGAAAATAATTCTAGATCTAAGAAAGCTTCTGATCCCAGTTTTGGTTTAGCCTACCTTGATATGACAAGTGGCCGTTTTGTGATCACAGAGCCTCAAACAAGTGAACAGTTACAAGCAGAGCTGCAACGTCTTTCTCCTGCCGAATTATTGTATCCAGAAACGCTTTCAACGACGCAATTTGTTGAACAATATAAAGGACTTCGTCGACGTCCTGAATGGGAATTTGACGTTGAAACTTCACTTTCTTTACTTAATAAGCAATTTGGCACTAAAGAGCTAACAGGCTTTGGTGTCGATGATAAGTTGTTAGGAATATCTGCTGCAGGTTGTTTATTTCAATATGTAAAAGATACTCAACGTACGGCGCTACCTCATATTCGAGCAATTGTATGTGAGTCTGCCAGTTCCGGTGTTGTACTTGATGCAGCTACTCGACGAAATTTAGAATTAACGCAAAATCTACAAGGTGGTCTCGACAATACTTTAGCATCAATTTTGGATAAATCCGCAACACCGATGGGGTCACGATTATTAAAGCGTTGGCTACATTTTCCATTGCGCGATTTAGCTATCCTAGCTAATAGACAAGATGCCATTGAACAAATTATTTCAACTGATTTACACCTTGATGCTCAACCTATTCTAAAGGGCTTTGGTGATATTGAGCGTATAGTTTCTCGCATTGCATTAGGCTCAGCCAGGCCGCGCGATTTTGCTCGTTTACGAAACGCTTTACAAGCTCTACCAGAATTGCAAATCATTTTATCCGCTTGTACAACTGGTTATGTAAAAGCACTTGCAAAAACCATGGCTCCTATTCCAGAAATTCAAAATTTACTCGAACAATCAATTGTTAATAACCCTCCGGTACTTATTCGAGATGGTGGAGTGATTGCACCAGGGTATAATCAAGAGCTCGATGTATTACGAGATTTAAGTGATGGTGCGACAGAGTTTTTAGCTCAATTAGAACAGAGAGAAAAACAGCGAACAGGTATTCATTCGTTAAAAGTAGGCTACAACAAAGTTCATGGTTTCTTTATTGAAATTAGCCGAAGCGCAGCAAGTGAAGTGCCGAGCAATTATATCCGCCGCCAAACATTAAAAAATAATGAGCGCTTTATTACTGAAGAACTAAAAGAGCATGAACATAAAGTACTCAGTGCACAAAGTAAGTTTTTAGCACTAGAAAAACGCCTCTATCAAGAATTGTTTGATAAAATATTGCCCGAGTTGGCGCAATTACAAACACTAAGTCAAGCCATTGCTGAGTTTGATGTATTAAGCAACTTTGCCGAACGCTCAATCAGTTTAAATTATGTAAAACCAGAATTAGTAAACACAGCAGGAATTAATATAGATGCTGGCAGGCACCCTGTTGTGGAACAAATGACTAGCGATGCTTTTATTGCTAACCCAACGGCTTTAACTGAGCAGCGCAAGATGCTAATAATTACCGGCCCAAACATGGGCGGGAAATCGACCTATATGCGCCAAACAGCATTAATAGTATTACTAGCTCATATTGGATGTTTTGTACCTGCTGATGCGGCTCAAATTGGGTTAGTAGATAGAATATTCACCCGAATTGGCGCATCTGATGATTTGGCTAGTGGTCGCTCAACCTTTATGGTAGAAATGACCGAAACTGCAAATATACTTCATAATGCTACCGATAAAAGCTTAGTGTTACTTGATGAAATTGGACGAGGTACTAGTACCTATGATGGTCTTTCTCTAGCATGGGCTTGTGCTGAAATGTTAGCGCTTAAAACAAAAGCTTTTACCTTATTTGCCACCCATTACTTTGAATTAACTTTACTCGCACAAGAAATTTCATCCTTAGTAAATGTACATTTAGATGCGATGGAGCATGACGATAACATTATTTTTATGCATGCTGTGCAAGAAGGTGCGGCGAGTAAAAGTTTTGGTTTACAAGTTGCGCAACTAGCCGGTGTTCCTAAAATGGTCATTAACCGCGCTAAGCAACGGTTATTAGAGTTAGAGAATCAAGAAAGCCCCTCTATTTTGTCTGCGCAGACTGAAAATTTTCAACAGCTATCTTTAGTTGCAGACGATCACCCTGCGCTTGAAACGATACGTAACATTGATGTAAATGATTTATCACCAAAACAAGCGTTGGATTTGTTATTTGAATTGAAATCAAAACTTTAATGTAATACTCGTATAAAAAAAAGGCTGTAAGATTATCCCTTACAGCCTTTTTGCTACTTTCTATTTACTTTTTAATCTTACAATTATCAGTTTCTACTATTTCGCTTCAAATAACGCTTCAATTGATAAATTTTGTTGGCTTAATATATCACGAAGTCGTTTTAATCCTTCAACTTGAATTTGACGAACGCGTTCACGGGTTAGTCCTATTTCATGGCCAACATTTTCTAATGTTTCAGCCTCATAACCCATTAAACCAAAACGTCTAGCTAACACTTCTCTTTGTTTAGAGTTTAATTCGTTAAGCCAGTTAACAATGTTATTGCTCATATCTTCTGATTGCAAGTCACCTTCTGGACCACTACTTTTTTCATCAGCAATAACATCGAGTAACACCTTATCTGAATCACCTGAAAAAGGTGTATCAACTGAAGCTATGCGTTCATTCAAACGAAGCATTTTTGTTACATCAGCAACAGGTTTCTCTAACGAACTAGCAATATCTTCAGCTGTTGGTTCATGATCTAGTTTTTGAACAAGTTCTCGTGAAGCTCGTAAATAAATATTTAATTCTTTGACTACATGGATGGGTAAACGAATGGTCCGAGTTTGATTCATTATCGCTCGTTCGATAGTTTGACGAATCCACCAAGTGGCATACGTCGAAAAGCGGAAACCTCGCTCAGGATCAAATTTTTCAACTGCACGAATTAACCCTAAATTACCTTCTTCAATTAAATCAAGTAGAGGTAAACCACGATTATTATATCGTCGGGCAATTTTAACCACTAAACGTAAATTACTTTCAATCATACGCTTACGTGATGCCTCATCTCCTTTAAGAGAAAGACGCGAAAAATAAACTTCTTCTTCTGCACTTAATAACGGTGAAAAACCTATTTCACTTAAATAAATTTGAGTGGCATCAATATTTGATGCTTTTTCTTCTTTATCTTTTAGTACTGTGGTTTGTTTTTTTTCTTTTACCATGCTGATCTCCCATAAATAGCAAGCTTGCATTAATTATTATTTATTCACACTAACTCCAGTTATTTTTGATTGCTCGGTATTCTCTATGTTCTAAATTTCATAGGAATGCACTTATTATTTTTTCGGTAAATACTTCAAAGGGTCAACTGATTTTCCGCGAAAGCGAACTTCAAAATGAAGCATAACTCTTTGCGCGTCGGTGTCACCCATTTTTGCGACGATATCACCCGCTTTTATCTGCTGCTGTTCCTTTACTAAGATTTTGTCATTATGAGCATAAGCACTTAAATAATCATCATTGTGTTTTATAATAACTAACTTGCCGTACCCTGTTAATGCACTACCTGTGTAAACTACTTTGCCTTCTGCCGTTGCTCTAATATTAGTACCACGACGCCCAGCGATATCTATTCCGTTATTACCTTGTGCTTTGGAAGAAAAACGTGCAATAATTTTGCCTTTAACAGGCCATTTCCATCGACTAATTTTTTGAGAAAAATTCGTCTTTGGTAAGTCATCTTGTACTATTTTCTTCTTACTTACATTTTTACCATACGCCTGCTTTTTTGAAGATGCAACAGTCTTTTTAATCACTTTATTACTGGTCTGATTAGAGCTTTTAGTCTGCTTTTTACTAGAGTGCTTATTCTTACTAGCTTGTGCACTTTTTTCTTTATTATTAGCAACTAAAATTAATTTTTGATTTGGGTAAATATTATAAGGAGGTGAAATATTATTCAATTTAGCTATTTGGCGTACATCTGAATTTGCTCGCCAAGCTATTGAATATAATGTTTCTCCAGCTTGTACCTTGTACTCACTCGCATTGATGGAATTTTGCACTCGCTTATTTAGAGGTGTGCTGCCATAAACAGTGACAACAGGTGCTGGATTTTCTCGGGAAGAACAAGCCAAGAGGTTAATAACAAGAAAGACATAGCAAACTGATTTAAACAGTGTTCCTGAAGATAATGAACAGCTACTTTTATATTTACTATCTATCATGATAAAACGAGTAACTTCTTTATTTGAGAATGAAATAGGCTAGGATGATCAAGACAACAACTCCCCAACCTAGAACATCAATCCATTTGCGTAAGTTTTTTTCCATTGCACTACCTCCCCATTGAATAAGACCCGCGACAAGAAAAAATCGCAACCCCCGCCCAATAGCAGAGGCCAATAAAAAAGGTAGAAATGCCATTTGTAAAAATCCAGCACTAACCGTAAATAATTTATAAGGTATTGGCGAAAAACCAGCGATAAAAACGACCCATACCCCCCATTCACTAAACCAAGTCATTGCTGTATCAAAACGATGCTGATAACCAAATTCGGTTATTAGAGGTTGTATCCAAGGCTCAAACATCAAGTAGCCGAGCAAATAACCAACAGTTCCGCCAATGATAGAGGAGACAGTTGTTAAGCTTGCTAATCGCCACGCTTTTTCAGGTCTAGCTAACACCATAGGTGCAAGCAAAACATCTGGAGGAATAGGAAAAAACACCGATTCAGCAAATGTTAAAAGTGCTAACATTCTTGGCGCAAACTTATGTTCAGCCCACTTGAGTGTCCAATCATAAATGGCAGAGAAAAACTTCATTATAGTAAATCCCCAGGTACCAGTGGCACAAAACGAACAGCTTCAACTTGTTCTTCACTATAACTATCACCATATCGAGTAATCGTTTTAAGTATTTGAGTTTTGTCACCCACAGGGATAACTAAACGACCACCATCAACAAGCTGTTCTAGTAATGCTTGGGGCACGCTTAACGCACCTGCCGTTACTATAATGGCATCAAATGGAGCTTTGCTTGCCCAGCCTTGCCAACCATCACCGTGTTTCAATGAGATATTGTGCAAGTCCATTGCCCTTAAGCAACGCTTAGCTTGAAATTGCAGTGATTTAATACGTTCAACAGAAAAAACCTTGTCAGTAAGTTGTGCTAGAATTGAGGTTTGGTAACCTGAACCCGTGCCTATTTCTAAGATGCTTTTTGGCTTATAGTCATTAAGTAACAGCTCTGACATCTTTGCTACGATATAAGGCTGAGAAATTGTTTGCCCTTGTCCAATAGGTAAGGCGGTATTGTCATATGCCTTATGAGCCAATATCTCGGGTATAAAAATATGGCGAGGAGAATTAGCTATTGCGTCTAAAACTTGTGAATTTGTGATACCTTCGGCTTGCAGTTTTTGCGCAAGTAACTCACCACTACGTTTCGATTTACCACCTGTTCGGCCATTTTTTGTGTGACTCATCATAGCGTTACTTCATCCATCCATTCTTTCATACTATTTATGCTGTTATGTGCGGTCATATCAACGGTTAGCGGTGTAACTGAAACATAATTATTAGCTACCGCATGAAAATCAGTACCCTCACCACCATCAAGCTCTCTCCCTAACGTACCATACCAATAAATGTCTCTTTGCCACGGGTCTTTCATTTTTTTCATCATTTCGGCTTTGTGTCTATGACCAAGACGAGTGACCTTAATGCCCTTTATTTCGCTAATATGCACATCGGGAACATTAATATTTAGTATTTGATCCGCTGCTAAAGGATGTATTTGGATACGCTTAATAATTTTTGCCGTGATAGTTGCCGCTGTTTGGTAGTACTTTTCATGCTTACCAAGCAGTGATACGGCAATAGCAGGTAACCCCATGTGCCGCCCCTCAGTCGCTGCGGCAACAGTTCCTGAATATAAAGTATCATCCCCTAAATTTGGGCCTTTATTAATTCCTGCAACCACTAAATCAAGTTTAGATGTAACGAGCTGGCTAACCCCTAAGTGAACAGAGTCCGTTGGCGTACCGTTAACAGAAATAAAACCATTATCAAGCGTTTGTGCTCTAAGTGGATTAAGCAAGGTTAAAGAATTACTTGCACCACTACAGTTTCTATCAGGTGCAACAACCGTGACATCAAAGTGCTTAATTAGCTCTTGTTGAAGTACTTTAATACCCAAGGCATGAACGCCATCATCATTACTTAATAAAATTTTCATTACTTACCTTGTTCAGAAATTTGCTCTGTATTAGCGCCAGCCTTTACGTTAACTCTTTGAGTGCAATCTCGATAATCAATTAGCTCTCGAAGAACAGTGGTAGCATATGAGCCTGCTGCTAATGAAAAACTAATTTTCACTGCGGGTAAAGCATCGTTAATTGAACCTATATTAGGTGAAGCTTCATTTGCTGAAGCTGCATTTGTTGAAGTCTCATTAACTGTAGATTCATTCGATAAGACTTCAATATCGGCACCATCAATCACTAACCGAATACGACGACGCTCTTGTTTCAAACCAAAACGCGGTAATCCTTGAGAAAATTCATTGTGGTTGTCAGCAACATGCTGCTCAAATGTTTTTGACTTTGCATCGGTCATTAGCTCACCTGCTCCCCACATGGATGCGGTAATATCGACATCTTTATCCTTTAAACGCTGTTTGATGACATCATCAATTTCATCAAGACGAAACACTGACTGAGTACCGGCCAACATTACCACATCACCAACTTGTACCTTTGAAAAAATATTTTCCTTAATACGTTCATTGATAATATCGTTGAAAATATAAGATCGTGCCGCAGACAAGTACATGCCTCGTTTTTTCTTATCTTTTACTTTAGTGCCTGCAAACAAGGCCAATGCCTTATCAATATTGCCACCGTCAATGCCAAAGCGCTGTTCACCAAAATAATTAGGTACTCCATGCTCAACTATTTTTTCCCAACGCTCATACAAGGCCTTAAGATCGGTAATTTCACGTAAAATCAATTCAAAACGATTTCCCGTCAATGCGCCTGTGCGTAGTTTTTTGTTATGTCTTTTGTAGCTAAGTACTTCAACGCCTTCAACAGTGAGATCATTTAAATCATATTCTTGCTTACCCGGTACATGAACGCCAAACCACTGCTCAGCTACTGCAAACCTATCTTTTAAACCCGCATATGAAACTAATTGTTCTTTCACCTTAAAATATTTGGCTAATTCTCGCGCAACAAAAACAGTGTTGGCTCCTGTTTTTCGAATATGAATCAGTAAGTGTTCACCTTCTCCACAGGGTAAAAATGGTAACTGCTCAAATACTCTAAAATCACTTTGCTTAACCCTTAATAAGCCCGTAGGTTTTGGTTTCCCATGCAAATAGGCAAGTTCTGGTAACATTGTTTTTCTCTAATTAGTGGTATGTAACGGTTAAAAAATTACACTTCTGCCATAGACGGCATCATCTGAAAAGTAGGTGTAAGCAATATGACACAATGCACAGCAACTCCTTCTTTTCGGCCGGTATAACCCAATTTTTCTGTTGTGGTTGCTTTAACATTAATCTGCTCTACTGAGCAGTTTAAGTCTTCACTCAAACATTCACGCATTGCTAATAAGTGAGGAGCAATTTTCGGCGCTTGAGCAACAATAGTGATGTCACCATTTCCTATTTCATAACCTTGTTCTGTCATTAAACCAACCACGTGGCGCAATAATATTCTGCTAGAAACATTTTCATACTGCCCATCAGTGTCGGGAAAATGATTGCCAATATCCCCTAAACAAAGCGCGCCAAGAATGGCATCACAAAGTGCATGAATAGCAACGTCGCCATCTGAATGAGCAATAAAGCCCTGTTCAAAAGGCACGGCAACTCCGGCAAGCATTAAAGGCCCTTCACCGCCAAATTTGTGTACATCAAAACCATGGCCAATGCGCATGTTTTATCCTTTATTTTGTTCGATTTGTTGTTGCTTTAAATAAAAATCAGCTAATACTAAATCTTCTGGACGAGTTATTTTTATGTTATCTCTTCTTCCTGAAACAAGTAAGCAAGTCAAGCCAACAGACTCTATTGCAGAAGATTCATCCGTCATTATTAAGCCTTTTGCTTGAGCTTGTTCAATTGCTTGTTTCAGCTCTTTGACTTTAAACATTTGTGGCGTAAATGCATGCCACAAACTACTGCGATTTATTGTTTTGTCCACTTGTATTGCTTCATTCTCATTATTTTTACTGGCAAGTTTCATTGTATCAACAACAGGTACAGCCAAAAGGCCACCTGTATTGTTATCAAGACATTGCTTGATAAGTTTATCTATATCATCATGAGTGATACAAGGACGTGCAGCATCGTGTACTAATACCCATTCCCTATCATTGATAATCTGCAAGCCACTCAAAACAGAGTCAACTCGCTCTTTTCCACCTGATACCCTTATAATATTGGGATTAACAACTAAAGTTGTTTGGGCAAAATAAGCATCATCATCATTTATGGCTAAAACCACTTTTGCTATGTTTTTATGACTAAGTAAACGGTTGATGGTATGGCTTAAGATAGTTTGATTATCGATGGTTAAATATTGCTTAGGGCATGAAGCTAACATGCGTTTACCAACGCCTGCAGCAGGTACAACGACGATAAACTGTTGATTTTCAGGCAACAAAACAGGGTTACTCACAACTAATATAACCTCTTACTAGTATCATCTTTCATTGACTTCTCTTCCATGGAATTTGCTTTACTAGGTATCACTCGAAAAAACGTCTCATTTTCTTTGATCATGCCGAGCTCATTTCTAGCTCGTTCTTCTATTGCTTCAGTACCTAATTTAAGGTCATCCGTATCAGCATAAAGTAATTTATTACGCTGCTGAAGTTTGGTATTTGCTAACTGCTGTCTAGTAACATCTTCTTGTAAAGCTAGATAATCAGGCACGCTGTTTTTACCGAACCAGAGTCGGTATTGCAATAAACTAAATACAATCAATAACAGTGCTGTGAAAGCTCGCATGATTAACTAAAAAGACCTGAAAATAGATGGAAAAAACTAACTTAATAAAAAGCCATAGTCTACCCCATTATATAAGGGTTGAAAGTAGTGTAAATCTTTATATAAGCAAACTATCTAAAAATGATGGCTATATTCTTGCCAAACACGCAATTATCGTTAGAATAACTGGCGTAATAAAGGATCTCCCTCTATATAAAGGACTAAAAATGCTTAGATCAACACTCAAAAATCTATCACTTGGACTTATACTCTTTTTTTATAGCTTTCAAATTCAAGCAGGCGCTGAGCAAGAAAAACAATTACCTTGTCATTCCAATGAAAGCAACATTGATAGTAAAGTAAAAAAAGCTGCGTCTGTTAAAAAAATCGCCCCTAAATATCCTATAGATGCAGCTCGAAAAGGGCAAGAAGGCTGGGTTCGTTTAAGTTTTGTTGTGAAAGAAGATGGAAGTGTTGAGTTACCCATCATTGAAGATTCCTCAGGAATAAAGTCGTTTGAAAAAGCTGCAATGAAAGCTGTGAAGAAATGGACATTCGATCCTGCTACAAAAGGCGGTAAAACCATTGAGCAGTGTCAAAATAGCGTACAACTCAACTTTCAAATGAATAAAACGACTAAAGGTGCTTCTAGGAAATTTGTTAAGGGGTATCGTAAAATATTACAACTTATTGATAACCAAAAGTTAGATGAGGCAGCACAAGCTTTAAATAAATTTGAACAAAAACCTCGGCAAAATTTTTACGAAGACAAGTTTTTCTTCAGCCTAAAAGCTCGCTACTTTCAAGCATTGGGAGATGAACGACAAGAATTAGCAAATTTAAAAAAACTAATACCTTCTGGAAAAAATTACTTACCTAAAGACTCTTATGTTTATTCTATAACAAGAGCTTTCCAACTAGCTTTGATGAATAATGAATTGTCGAGCACTCTGTATTTTTACGATAAGCTCAAACAATTCGATGAGAATAGCGAAACAGTCGCCAAACTAACGCCTTATATTGAAAAAATTAGTGCCCTAATTGACAGCTCTGAGCATATTTTTGTTGCCGCTCAAATAAATGATCGCAAACATTGGAACCACTACTTAGCCCGAAAAAGTTTTACTTTTGCTAATATTGAAGGAAAACTAAATTCTGTTGATATACGCTGTGATAACCACTTTTCAACTTATGCTTTAGATAACAAAAAAGAATGGAGTATTCCTGCAGGTTGGGGCCAGTGTCAACTTTTTGTTAAAGGCGAACAGGGTGTGAAATTCAACTTGATTGAGCTAGCGAATAAGCAGGTATAAACTTATTTACAGGCGCTAAAGTATTGAAATATTATTTCAATACTTTATGAAAATCAGACCAATTGATTGCACAAGAAAGTAATAATTCACGCAAGCTTGGAATAATGGGACTAGCCTTTTTGCTATTTTGCCAACAATGTCCAGCACAAGCAGCTAACATCACTTTTTTATTAGGTTTTAATAACTGAAGTCTATTTTCAGAGCTAGCTACAGGCCCTGTTGAGGGTTGAATTGAAAACCAACCTGAAGCATTAGTGCGCAGTCGATTTCTTTCATTATCAATACGGTCGATACAATCTAAAACAATATACTCACCATGTAGTACAGGCACAACTAGACCTAACAGTGATGCATGACTTTTGGCAAGCAATGCTAAATACCATGCATTGCTCTCTTGCTCCGTTTGCCCTGCTAAAGGTAATTTATTAGCTTGTTTAGCTGACCAAGTAGCATTTTGCACATCAAGCGTTAACGGCGAACTTTCTTGTTCATTAACTTGCACCATAAGGTTGGCGGTGCGATTAATATAATATGGCAGACTTTTCAAGCGGCCTTGTACACTTTTAAGAGTGGCCGGTTCAACATTGGCGAGCAAACGTAATTCTCGCTCATAGAGCGCATTACATAGTTCTGCAAAATGATTGCTTTGCTGATTGGTTTGCCACAGAGAAGTTTGAGACATCAATTAATAAATCAAATAGTTATGTCTTTATCGCTTAAGCATACTTTATTGTAGATAAAAAATACAATACCAGATAAAGAAAAACCGACCCTTCGCAGGCTCGGTTACTAATATTTATATAGGTTCAGATATAACTAATCAAATTGAAGCTAATTAATTCAAGAGCAAGGCGCATGCACGGAGCTGACTTTAGTCAGTGAGTACAAGTAACACGGCTATTGAAATAAGTAGCAATAATTTTAATAGTTATTGGCCTTTAATTTCAGACAAACCGTTATATACAGCTTTGTCACCTAAGAACTCTTCAATACGTAATAATTGGTTGTACTTAGAAACACGGTCTGAACGGCATAAAGAGCCGGTTTTGATTTGACCAGCAGCAGTTCCTACCGCTAAGTCTGCAATTGTTGCATCTTCAGTTTCACCTGAGCGATGAGAAATAACAGCTGTGTAACCAGAATCTTTCGCCATTTTAATCGCCGCTAACGTTTCAGTTAATGAACCAATTTGGTTGAATTTGATTAAAATAGAGTTTGCGATATCTTTATCGATACCTTCCTTGAATATTTTAGTATTCGTTACGAATAAATCATCGCCAACGATCTGTACTTTATCGCCTAATAATTCAGTTTGGTATTTAAAACCATCCCAATCAGACTCATCCAAACCATCTTCAATTGACACAATTGGGTATTCTTTACAAAGTTCGCCTAGAAATTCAGAGAACTCGTTTGAAGTAAATTGCTTGCCTTCACCCTTAAGGTCGTAAATACCTTTATCTTTATCGTAGAACTCAGAAGCAGCACAATCCATTGCTAAAGTAACGTCTGTACCTAAAACATAACCAGAAGCAGCAACAGCTTCTTTGATTACCGCTAAGGCGTCAGCATTAGAGGCTAAATTTGGCGCAAAACCACCTTCATCACCAACAGCAGTATTTAACCCCTTAGCTGATAATACTTTTTTCAGGGCATGAAAGATTTCAGCGCCCATACGTAATGCTTCAGTAAAGTTTTTAGCGCCAACAGGCTGAACCATAAACTCTTGAATATCTACATTATTATCAGCGTGTTCACCACCATTGATGATGTTCATCATAGGTACAGGTAAGCTATAAACACCTGATGTGCCATTTAAATCAGCAATGTGTTCGAACAATTGTACACCTTTGTCAGCAGCTGCTGCTTTTGCTGTAGCTAACGACACAGCTAAAATAGCATTTGCACCAAATTTTTCTTTATTTTCTGTGCCATCTAAATCAATCATGATTTTATCGATGTTAGCTTGCTCAAGCGCATTTTGACCAATTAACGCTGGAGTGATGTCGTTTTTAATGGCCGCTACAGCATTTAACACGCCTTTACCTAAATAACGCGACTTATCACCGTCACGTAACTCTAACGCTTCACGAGAGCCTGTTGATGCGCCAGAAGGTGCTGCTGCACGTCCCCAAGCACCTGATTCTAAATAAACATCGGCTTCAACGGTTGGGTTGCCACGAGAATCCATGATTTCACGCGCTAAGATTTTACTGATATTTGACATTATATTTCCTTCACAAACTTAAAAAAACAAAAACCGCAGCAAATGGCTACGGTTTGTAATTACTTTGAATTAATTTGATTGCTGCTTTTGGTGATCAAAAGAGGCAGCAACAAAGCTTTCAAATAAGGGGTGACCATCACGTGGAGTCGAATTAAACTCTGGATGGAACTGCCCGGCAACAAACCATGGGTGATCCGGTATCTCAATCACCTCAACTAAACTTTTATCGGTAGATAAACCCGAGAACACTAAACCAGCTTTGCTTAATTGCTCTCGGTAGTTATTATTTACCTCAAAACGATGACGGTGTCTTTCATTAATTGTTTCACTACCATATACGTCGCAGACCTTGGTTCCTTTCACTAGGTGACACAATTGTGAGCCTAAACGCATCGTTCCGCCTAAATCTGAGTTTTCAGTGCGGAATTCAACTTGGCCTTCTTCATCAAGCCACTCACTGATCAAGCCAACAACAGGATGCGGTGATTGAGCATTAAACTCAGTACTATGAGCATCAGTTAAACCGACAACATTACGTGCATATTCAATTAAGGCTACTTGCATTCCTAAACAAATTCCCAAATAAGGTATTTTATTTATCCGTGCATATTGTGCTGCTGAAATTTTACCTTCAACACCACGTTCACCAAAACCGCCCGGTACTAAAATCGCATCTAAGTCTTTTAATAACTCGGTGCCTTTTACTTCCACGTCTTGTGAATCAATGTACTTAATATTAACCGTTAGTTGGTTTTTAAGTCCGGCGTGTTTCAGCGCTTCATTGACTGATTTATATGCATCAGGTAACTCTATGTATTTACCAACCATACCAATCGTAACTTCACCCTTAGGATTTGCTTCATGATAAAGTACTTCTTCCCATTCGGTTAGATCTGCTTCTGGCACATCTAAGCCAAAACGTTTTACTACTAACTCATCGGTATCTTGCGCTTTTAACAGTGCAGGAATTTTATAAATGCTATCAACGTCACGCATAGAAATAACGGCTTTTTCTTCAACATTACAAAATAAAGCAATTTTTGCACGCTCATTGTTAGGAAGAGGTCTGTCTGAGCGACACACTAAAATATCAGGAAAAATACCAATCGAGCGTAAGTCTTTTACTGAATGTTGCGTTGGTTTGGTTTTAATTTCACCTGAAGCAGCTAAATAAGGCACTAACGTTAAGTGCATAAACATAGCGCGTTCTCGTCCTACTTCTGTTGCTAATTGACGAATAGCTTCTAAGAAAGGTTGCGATTCAATATCACCCACAGTGCCCCCCACTTCAACCATCGCAACATCGTAACCTTCAGCACCTTCAATCACACGACGTTTGATGTCATTGGTAATATGAGGAATAACCTGGATAGTGGCTCCTAAAAATTCACCTTTACGCTCGCGAGCTAAGATATCTTGATAAATTCGACCAGTAGTGAAATTATTACGCTTAGTCATTTTGGTGCGAATGAAACGCTCATAATGACCTAAATCTAGATCGGTCTCTGCACCATCTTCAGTAACAAAAACTTCACCATGTTGAATTGGACTCATAGTGCCAGGATCGACATTAATATAAGGGTCAAGTTTCAGCATGGTTACTTTCAAACCACGTGCTTCAAGGATTGCAGCTAATGAAGCTGCGGCAATACCTTTACCAAGAGACGAAACCACTCCGCCAGTAACAAAAATATATCTAGTTGTCATGTCTACACCGATGTAAGGGAAATACAGAATTTTTTTGCCTTATTTTTTCTAGCTAAAATGTTGCCGTTATTAGCTGTTACCCTCGTTGAGAGTTCACTAAAAAGCGGGCTAAAAAGAAATAAAACAGGACGGGAAAACATTATACTTAAAATCAAGACTAACGACAATAACAACAGACTATTCAATAGTAAAAATATACATTTTTTTATTGGGCATTAATCGTTATGATACGGACATAATTTTTTATCTAAGCAAACAATGACAAATCAACTAGAACAGGTTTTATCAGCCATTGATGATATAAACCGCCAAGATAGTAATATCACTATATTAGAAGGTGAACAACATCCTAAGGAATTGATGTATGGTCAACGAATGACTGCTTGTTTAACGCAGCATTGGCCCCAAGCAAGTGAACTATTACAAATAGCCGTGCGCGCTCAGCATATTAAACGTTGGCATCTAAAACGTAACGAATTTGAACAAGGCAAGGCTGGCTATTATCAATGGCGTATTGCTTTAGGTAAGTTTCACGCTGAATTAACTGCTCAAATTATGATTGAGCAAGGTTATAGTGAAGAACAATCTGAACAAGCTGCTTCTATTATTTGTAAGGAAAATTTAAGGAATAAGACTTCTAGCCAACTAAATTCTGATAGTCAAACCTTAGAAGATGTTGCTTGTTTGGTCTTTCTTGAGCATTACTTTGATGAGTTTGCTGCTAAATATCTTAAACAAGATAATGAAGCTAAAATCATTCGTATAGTGCAATTAACATGGAAAAAAATGTCTGATGATGCCCATAACATTGCATTACAGTTGTCATTACCAGAGCATTTAGCTTCTTTAGTTAATAAGGCGCTTTCTTAACAGAAATATTTATTAAGGCTGCTATTTGCTCTCTGGCAGTCGCCATAAAAAAATAAAGGGTCCAATAACGAGCAAAACTACCATTAGCGTTAGCATCATGTTTTGTAACAAATAAGCCGACCATACCACCGAAAGAATAATAGTTAGTAGTGCTATTCTTTTGGCTTTTCTAGGGATGCTTCGATGCTGCTGCCATTCATGAATAAGTGGACCAAAAGTTTTATTGTTAAGTAATTTACGTTGCATCCTCGGTGATGATTTAGCAAAACAGGCCGTTGCCATAATAAGAAAAACAGTAGTGGGTAAAATAGGTAAAATTGCACCTAAAATAGCTAAGCCAACACAAAAAATACCCGTGGCTTTCCACAGAAAGATTTTAAACTTGCTCCGAGTAGAAACAGGCACAGGACATTCATCTATGATTATATTTGGCTTTATTACTGCTTCTTGAATTAGCGATTCTTGATTTTGATTCACAATTCACTCCATTATCAGTGTGTCCAGTTCACTTTAATTTTACTTTAGCTCTATTGTTTGTATCTCTGCTTTTTCTGATCAACAAATTATCACTTTGAGTTTGGTTACTATTAACCAATGATTTAGCCAACCTATCGTATAACAAAACATTTACTGAAGCGGCTAAATTCATACAACCAACTGTAGGTACATAAACAACATCATCAGCATTATTTATCACTTCTTGACTAATTGTACCATCTTCTGGACCAAAGATATAAAGTGCTTGTTCGGGATGCTGAAAGTGTGGCAGCGGCGTCGCACCTTCAACTAAATCTACACAAATAATTTTAGTACTTTTTGGCAAAAACGCACGTAAGGGTGCAATATTTTCAAAATTTTCTGCTGCTTTTAGCGGAATTTTTTCACTCGCATTTTTAGTATCTGTATTATGTTTCGAAGCATTACGTTTTGAGCCATTGAACTTTGCTGCATTTGCATAACGTTGTCCTGTATAAAGCACTTGATCTACACAATAACAACCCGCTGAGCGCATAACTGCCCCAACATTACTTGGACTTTTAGGGTTAGTTAAACCGATTGTTACATGGCTATTTTCAACTTGTAAACGTTTCCCTAAAGCCATGGTGGATAATAAAAGTTTGGTCATTATATATCTCTGTTACTTCTCTTTCATTTTTACTTGCTGCCAATACTGCTCTAGCTGTTCAAGAGTGTGCTGTGAAAAATCACGTTCAGACTGTTGTACTTGTGCTTCGACACCATGAAAACGTTTAGTAAATTTTTGATTCGCTCGACGTAATAACGTTTCAGGATCTTGCTTGGCATGACGACATAAATTAACCACAGCGAACATTAAATCACCTAACTCTTCTCCTAGAGCAGCGGGATTAATTTCTTTGGCTTCGAGCTCTTCTTTTACCTCAAGCACTTCTTCTTCAATTTTTGCAAAAACATCGTTCATATTATGCCAATCAAAACCAACATGTGAGCAACGTTTTTGAATTTTTGCCGCTTGTGATAAGGCCGGTAAATTTTTCGGAATATCCGCAAGAATACTAAGATTTTCCTGTTTGTTTTTAGTTTTCCTTTCTTTGGCCTTCTCATTTTCCCAGTTAGCTTTAATTTGCATATCAGTGTTTAAATCAGCATGACTAAAAACATGAGGATGACGGCGAATAAGCTTTTCGCAAATGGATTCAACAATAGTATCAAAGTCAAAAAGCTGCTGCTCTTGACCAAGCTGACTATAAAAGATCACTTGGAATAATAAATCGCCTAATTCTTTATTGAGTTCAATAAAATCATTTTGTTCTATCGCATCAACAACTTCATAAGCTTCTTCTATAGTATGAGCTGTAATAGAAGAAAAATTCTGCTTTACATCCCAAGGACAACCCGTTTTTGGATCGCGAAGTTGGGACATAATCCAACGTAGTTTTTCGATGGAGGCTTTACTATCAACATTAGCGTTTAACATTTATTTTCTCTTATTTTCTATACAAAGACAGCAATAACAAGATTTCTACAATCTTTTGACTTCTACAACATCATCAAGTTGTCGAAGTTTTTCTAACACACGTGTTAACAATTCGCTGCTAGTAACTTCCATTTTGATATTCATGATCATAGTCTGTTTCGTATTATCACTGTGGCTTTCAATACCAATAATACTGACTTTTTCATTAGCGATGATCGTTGAGATATCGCGAAATAATCCTTGGCGATCACTCGCTATAATTTGGGTACTCGCTTGATAACTTTGCTTATCATCAAGCCCCCATTGTACCTCAACGAAACGCTCTGGTTGTTGAAGTAATGCGTTTGCTAATTGCTCACAGTCTTGACGGTGAACTGAAATCCCCCTTCCTTGAGTAATAAACCCAGAAATAAAATCACCTGGTACGGGAGAGCAGCATTTTGCCATATGCGTGAGTAAGTTACCGACACCTGAAACTGTAATGCCGTTATTATCTCCTGTGGTGTTTTTTCCAACATGGGATTCTCTCACTAAACTTTGCGGGTCGAGCTCTGGCGCTGGGTTAACCTTGTCTTCAAGTTGTTTGAAATAGTTGATAACTTGCTGCAAACGGGCATTACCTGAGCCAATAGCAGCATATAAATCTTCAACAGTTTTGACATTAAAACGAACAGCAGCATCTTTAAGTAGCCCTTGATTCATCGTTAAATAGCTTAATTTTGCTAATTCCGTATCAAGTAATTCTTTGCCCTGAGCAAGATGTTTATCTCGGTCTTGTAGTTTAAAAAAGTGCTGTACTTTCGCCCTAGCCCTAGATGAATAAATATAATTTAAATTAGGGTTTAACCAATCACGACTTGGGCTAGGATGCTTACTAGTTAGTACCTCAACTTGATCACCCGTTTTCAATTTATGAGTGAATGGCACAATTTTTCCAAATACTTTAGCGCCAATACAGCAATGCCCTACATTGGAGTGGATGTAATAAGCAAAATCTAAGGATGTTGATCCCATTGGTAAATCAATAACATCACCTGAAGGCGTGAATACATAAATTCGGTCTTCAAAAACTTGACTGCGCAGTTCATCTAATAGCTCTCCGCTTTCAGAGACATCATCTTGCCATTGTAATATTTTACGCAACCAACCTACCTTGTCATCAAAGCTGTTGCTTTTTCCGCTGGTTTTCCTTGATGAAGTGTTTGATGAAGAGCCTTCTTTATAACGCCAATGCGCTGCCACACCTAATTCGGCATCATCATCCATTTGTTGGGTTCTAATTTGCACTTCTACTGACTTACCTTCAGGGCCAAGAACAACGGTATGAATTGATTGATAACCATTAGCTTTAGGTGTTGCGACATAATCTGAAAACTCTTTAGGCAAATGCTGCCACTGAGTGTGTACGACTCCTAATGCAGAATAACAATCTTGTACTTTTTCAACCACAACACGGACAGCTCGAACATCAAATAGTTGTTCGAAGTCTAGGGATTTTTGCTGCATTTTCTTCCAAATACTATAGATGTGCTTTGGACGACCATAGACAGTGCCGTTAATCTGTAATGCATGCAGCTGTTGATTTAAGCTACCAACAAAGTCGCTCATGTATTTTTCACGCTCAAGGCGAGTTTCATCTAACAACTTAGCAATTTTTTTGTAAACTTGCGGGTGAAGATAACGAAAAGAGATATCTTCTAATTCCCATTTTAATTGTCCGATACCTAAGCGATTAGCTAGCGGTGCGTATATATTAGCGCTCTCTTTTGCCGCCAACACCCTACTTTCTTCATCGTTATTTTTTTGCTCACGTAAATCACATAGGCGCTCAGCTAGCTTAATAACAACTGCACGTACATCTTCAACCATAGCCAACAACATACGACGAATATTATCGACATTGCCAGCGCTACTCTGTTGTCTTAATCCTTTAATAGCAGCCATTTTCTCTACACCTTGGCAAAGCAGAAAAATATCTTTACTAAAGTGCTCTTCAACAAAATCTTTAGAAATTAAGTTACTTTCTAATAATGGAGTTAAAAAAGCCGCTTGCAAAGAATCTGCATCTAAATTGAGGCCAGAAAGGATCTCTACCATTTCCATAGATTTGAGCAAACTAACTTCTTGTTGCTGAAAAAACGGCGCAACTTTTCCCCATAAATTGTCGAGAGCTTGTTGCTTTGCTTCTGACAAAGATTGCTCTGTTAACCAATGTTTAAAATCTACACTAACAACTTGATGGGATTTACGCACCGAAACCATTTTCTTTTTCCCTGGTTAAAGCAGGCTACTACCTGCAATAATTTAGTTTTATACTATCTGCTAAACAATACCATAGTCTCAACATGCTTTGTTTGAGAAAACATATCGATCAACCCTATTTTTTCAATTCGATAGCCCTTCAGAAGCAATAATTGACTATCTCTTGCTAACGTAGTTGGATCACAACTAATATATAAAATAGTTGCAATGTTGAGTGTAACAATTTGTTCCATAGCGAATTCAGCGCCAGCTCTGGCAGGATCTAATAAAACTTTGCTAAACTTACTTTTTGCCCATTTATTCGACAACCATTCACTGTTTAAATCAGCTTGAAAGAAACAACAATTATCAATATTGTTGAAAGCTGCATTGGCAGTAGCTTTATCTACCATGCTTTGCACACCTTCAACACCGATAACACTGCTAACTTTACTAGCGAGTGGCAAACTAAAATTCCCTAGCCCACAAAATAAATCTAATATGAGGTCATTTTTTTGGGGCATTAACCACGCAAGCGCTTGCTCAACCATAGTTAGGTTTACTTGCTGATTTATTTGGATAAAATCAGTATTAGAAAAATTAATTTGAATATCATCAACTAAACGATAACTTAAATCGTCAGCTGAATTTACCGAGCCTTGGCTTTTATTTTTGTTTTTATTCTCTTTGTTGTTACTTTCATTCTCTTGAAAATAGATATGCCACTGATTTTTTTTAGCATATTTTTGCCAAAGCTTACGATCATGTTCATTTATCGCTCTTATTTGGCGCACAATCAAAGTAAGCTTTTTGAGTGATTCATTTGACTTATCAAGACGAGAATATGCAAGGTGAGCAGTATCAGTGCAAATGAGTTCAATATGACCAATAGCTTTCTTTACGCTTAGTTTGTTAATAAGCTCTTTTAATATAGGAAAAATACTATCCGCAGGCTCAACGAGTACAGGACATGATTTAACTGCAACGAGCTGGTTAGTTGATTTTTGCCTAAATCCAATAGTCGCCTCTGAGTTTTTATCAAATTGCACACCTATTCTAGCTTTACGGCGATAGCCCCACGGCGAACTCAAAATAGGCTCTTGCCAAGGCAACTCATCAATAACATTAGCAGCGATGCCAGTGCGAGAAAATAATTCAATAATTTTATTTTGTTTAAAACTAAGTTGCTGTGAATAGGCAAGATGCTGTAAATCACAGCCACCACAAAGAGTGAAATGCTGACACTTAGCTACAACTCTATTTTCGCTTGCTTTATTTATTGTTAACAGTTTGGCAAGGGCATATTTATTTTTTTGCTCAACCAACCTAATTTCAACGTTTTCATTAGGTAAAGTTCCATTAATGAATATAGGTTTATTTTTGCAGTATGCAACACCACAGCCATTCAAATCTAACTTTTCAATTTGTACTGTTAACTTTTGCTTTTTTTGAATTTTAACTGATTTATTAGTGTTTATTTTAAAAAAGTTTGCCATTATTGAATACCTAGGGATTTTTCTTTGTTTTTTGCTTACATAATTAGCTAAAGCTGAATTCAACTAAAAAGTGTAATTTAACTAAGCATATGACATTATGGGTTTATCAGGATGATCATTTTACACTAGTTTTATACTCGTTCCACCTGAAGATACCAGTATAAATTAAGTACGACTGAAAATGCATAAAATAAGCCTCAAAGACTGGGTAGTATTACTTACTATTGTACCTACAGCATTAATCAGCTTTGGCCTTGCTGGTTATTTTTCATATAACCGTAGTGCCGAGTTAGATGAATTTCTAAATTTAAGAGCTCAAAGTATTATCGAACCTTTAGCTATTACCAGTAAAGCTGATCTTATTAACAACAACCGCGAAAAGTTAAGAACTATTCTCAGCGCTGCACATCGTAGCCAATCGAGCCTAGTCAAAAGTATCGCTGTATTTACCTTAGATAACCAAATTTTTGTTACCAGTGCCTACCACGGTAATATTAACTTAATGCGACTAAAGGCAGGCGTTAAGATTCCAGCCTACACACAAGGAGAACACTCGGACGATTTTATCATATTTCGCACCCCCATATTAGAAGAGAAATTCGACGATAAGAGTGAAACAAATACCTTTGGCTATATCGCTATTCATGTTGATAAAAGTAGAATTAAATTTAAACAACAAAGCCAATATATAATTGCTTTTACAATGGCTTTTCTTGCAGTTTTACTCAGCAGCATATTCGCTCTTAAACTTATTAGAAATGTTGCTAAACCGGTCAATTCTATGGTGCATGCCATTGATCGTATTCGAGAGGGTAAACTTGAAAGCAGAGTAAGTGGTCAACTACTCATTGGTGAGTTGAATTTTTTGAAAACAGGCATTAATGCCATGGCACAATCATTGGGTAATTATCAAAATGAAATGCAAGGCAGTATTGATCAAGCAACAATCGATTTACGCGAAAGTTTAGAGCAATATGAAATTCAAAATGTTGAACTGAGCATCGCTAAGAAAAAATCTCAAGAAGCCAATAAAATAAAGTCTGAGTTTTTAGCCAATATGAGTCATGAACTGCGTACTCCATTAAACGGGGTTATAGGCTTTACTCGGCAAGTACTTAAAACACCATTAAGCGATTCTCAGCGAGATTACCTACAAACTATAGATAGATCCGCCAACAATTTACTGACCATTATAAATGATATCCTTGATTTTTCTAAGCTTGATGCGGGAAAAATGGTTATTGAAAGTATTCCTTTTTCACTAAGAGAATCGATAGAAGAAAGCCTAGTCCTTCTAGCACCAAGTGCTCATAAAAAGGAGTTGGAATTATCAATAAAAATTGATAATTCCATCCCTGATTCATTATTGGGTGATGCTATGCGCATCAAACAAATTATGAGCAACTTAGTCAGTAACGCGATTAAATTTACTCAACATGGCTCTGTCGATATAGATGTAACATTTAAAGTAATTAATGCCAAACGAGCTGCCGTAAACATAACTGTTTCTGATACGGGTATTGGTATGAATAGCGTACAACAACAAGCTATTTTCAAGGCCTTTGCACAAGCAGATCAAAGCATTACCCGTTTACATGGAGGAACAGGTTTAGGTTTAGTTATTTGCCAAAGACTCGCTTATGAGATGAAAGGAGATATAGGTTTTAGTTCAAGTGAAAATAGTGGTTCAAAATTTTGGTTTGATTTTGAATGTGGCATGAATACATTACCTCTTGCAGGAGGGCTAGAACACCTTCGTTTAGCAAATAAATCCATTTTGTATTATGAGCCTCATCCTCATAGCAGAGCTGCTACTTACGATACTTTACTTAATTGGCAAATGCAGGTTACTCAAGTAGAAAACACCAAGCAATTGAACGAAATACTTGAGCAAGAAAAGCTGCATGAAGATATTAGTTTTGATTATGCTTTAATTGGTCATGACCAAACAGCAACTGCACTAAGTGATTTGAAAAAAACAATAGCGAAAGTTAAGCCTCAAGTAGCTAATATACACTTAGCGATTAATAGTAACTCTCCCAGCTTGCAAGATGCTTTGATTGCAAGCGGCGCATTAAGTTGTTTAAGCAAACCTATTACCGCTAACAAGCTCTATAGTGCTTTATTAGCTGAACCCGAGAGTTTATCAACTCCTAACAGAAAAATATTACCTATCAAAGTACTTGCTGTCGACGATAATGAAGCCAACTTAAAGTTAATAAATGCCTTATTGCTTGAGCAAGTTAGTGAAGTAGTGCTTGCTGAGAATGGAATTGAGGCTTTAGAGTTATGCCAAAATGAAAGTTTTGCTCTGATTTTCATGGATATTCAAATGCCTGTAATGGATGGAATTAGCACACTTAAAGCGATTAGAGATAATTCTGACAACGAGCAAACTCCCATAATTGCTGTTACAGCACATGCATTAAGTGGTGAGAAAGAAAAAATGCAAAAACAAGGCTTTAATGCCTATATGACTAAACCTATAGATGAAACCATGCTTAATCATATTATTTATGAGTACTGCGATGTTAATTATTTTATAAATAGCGCTAAACAAAACTCACCAATGCAATTAGAACCTTTATCGATTGCACCTCAAGCTGACAATATTGCAAAAATTATTGATTGGCCTTTAGCACTTAAAAGAACTGGCGGCAAAGAAGCCTTAGCTAAAGAGATGCTAAGCGGCTTAATAGATGGTTTGCCCGAGAATCAGAAAAGCATTAGTAGTGCGCTAATAAAACAAGATACGAGTCAATTAAAGAGTTTAATACACAAGCTAAATGGAGCTTGTTGTTATACCGGTGTGCCTAATTTAACCACCGTTTGTCAAGAAATTGAAACTCAATTGAAAAAAGAAGTTCCCTTGGATAATTTAGAACCTGAATTTCTAGAGTTTTTTGAACAAGTAGAGTTAGTATTAGCACAAGCACCTATAGTACTTGCAGGATTGAATATTAAAATTTCTGAAACGGAGCTTTAATCACGAATGTGAACGTTAGGGGAAGTATTGATATCGCCGTCTTCGGTTATTATTGCTACTCCTGAACTACAAGTAAGAACAGCCAAGCTACGCCCGTGTTCATTACGAACAAAAGACAACTCATAACCAAACTTGCCTAAGCTACTCGCTGAAAACTTTTGTGCCAATGAGAGCTTATTCCACCACACAGACTGTTCAGGTGAACGTTGACGTCTTTCAAGCATGGGCTTCTCTTGTGCTTGCATGACAATTCCTCATTAAAACTTCTTTATACGACAAAGAGCCAAACCAAAATGGCTACAACTAAAGGGCAGAATACCGCCAATACTGTCACCTTAGTGTAGTACAAAAAACAACCAAAATAAATCAAATATCAACTTTGATTAAAGTTTTTTTACTAACCTTATGAAAGTGTGACAAAAGCTGTAGCATAAAGTTTTTCATCCGCAAGAGAGATATGCCAATGATTAGCTTTTAGTGATCGGGCAATATCTAAAGCCCTACCTGAAAGTTTTAGTATCGGTTGACCACTTTCAAGCGTTTTTATTTCTATATGCTGAAAAGAAACACCGTTTGCTATTCCAGTGCCTAATGCTTTAGCCGTCGCCTCTTTTCCTGCCCAGCGTTTAGCAAGGTATCGAATTGCATTATTACCTGAGTTTACATTCATTGTACAAAAGTGATGGTATTCATCAGGGATCAATACACGTTTTGCTAAGCGCTCACGAGTGGCCTCAGGCATAGTAGCAATACGGTTAATTTCTACTATATCAGTACCAATGCCAACAATAGGCATAAAAACTCCATTAAGATTAATTGATTACAGGATTATATTTTCTTAAACTTATTTCGATAACTACTTTCGAAATTACCTTCAAAACTATCAACTCGTAACTTTACTTGCTACGATTTTACTTTCTTGCTTCTAACATTAATGCTTTCATATCTCTAACGGCCTTATCAAGGCCGTCAATAGCGGCACGGGCAATAATCGCATGTCCAATATTTAATTCTATAATTTCTTCAATTGCCGCAATAGGTTTAACATTAAAATAATTTAACCCATGACCTGCATTAACTTTTAAACCAATGCTATGTGCATACTTAATGCCTTCAATTAAACGTGCCAACTCAGCTTGCTGCAGTGATTCGCTTACAGCATCTGCATACTGACCTGTATGAATTTCAATGTAAGGAGCGCCACTTGCTAAAGCGGCATCAATTTGAAGTTTATCAGCATCAATAAATAAACTAACTTGTGTGCCTACAGCCGCTAGCTTTTCAACAGCTTCAGAGACTTTAGAGAGCTGACTAACAACATCTAAGCCCCCTTCGGTAGTTAACTCTTCTCTTTTTTCAGGCACTAAACAACAAAAAGCAGGTTTAACATCGCAAGCAATGGCAATCATTTCATCGGTCACTGCCATTTCAAAATTCATACGTGTATGCAATGTTTGCTTTAATACATGAATATCACGGTCTTGGATATGACGTCTATCTTCGCGTAAATGCACGGTAATACCATCAGCACCTGCATGTTCAGCTACGCTAGCAGCATAAACAGGATCAGGATAGTTAGTACCTCTGGCTTGGCGTAATGTTGCAATATGATCAACATTCACACCTAAAAGTAACTCTTTCATTTTCTTCTCTCTTATTTTATTGTCATTTTTGACGGTTATCTTTTTTCAAATAGTTTGCGACTATTTAAAGGCTTCCCATCAAGTAAGTGATTAAGTACATTTCGCATTAACAGCTTAAAAGTTTGCTCTATTTCACTATCTATAATCACTTTACCATGGTGAATATGCTGCGCAATAGTTTGCAAATGTTCTGTATTAAACCAAGGGGTTTTAATACTGCTTATCGAGTATTTATATGCAGGCACAAAACCTTGCTCTTCTATGTAATAAAAGCCAGCAATATTATCACTGTTTTTGTGGAACACTGGGCTAAAATCAAATGATAAACCCAACTCTTCCAGTAAGCATAACTCAAACTGTCTTAGCTGAGGAGCAATGGGTAAATTTTCAGATAGGGATGCTAGTGTTAACTGATATTGACTAAATAAAACTTCACAGACAATATCATTATTTAATAATCGCACCAAAAGTTCGTTTACATAAAAGCCACTATACAGGCTATGTCTACTTAAAGGATAGGACTTGGCTGAAGCTTCAATATTGCTAATCCTTTTTAAAGAAGTATCTTTACCCTTAAAAGTAATATTTAAAGGTAAAAAAGGCTGTATTAACCCTTTTTTTATAGAACGTTTCGACTGTCCAACATAGACAAGAGCTGAGACTTTTCCCTCATCCTCAGTTAAAAGCTCAACAAGTTGCTGATTCTCTTTGAAGGGGCGAGAGTGAAGCACAAAAGCATATTGCTCTACCTGGTTATTTGACATTATTTGCTGGCGTTTTTTCTGTTCGAAATTCGTAACTTTCGACCAGAATAAAGCTGCGGGTTAGCCCGAATAGTCATCACCATAACCTAGGCTTCTTAAAGCTCGTTCATCATCAGCCCAGCCAGACTTGACTTTCACCCAAGTTTCTAAAAAGACTTTACTTTCGAACAAGTTTTCCATATCGCGTCTTGCTTCTTGACCTATTGTTTTCAGGCGTTCACCTTTATTGCCAATAACCATCTTCTTTTGACTATCACGCTCAACAAGTATTAATGCGTTGATATGGATAATGCCTTTATCATCCATTTTAAACTGTTCAATTTCTACCGTAGTTGAATAAGGTAGTTCATCACCCGTAAAACGAATAAGCTTTTCACGAATAATTTCTGATGCCATAAAACGGCTTGATCTATCAGTGATATGATCTTCTGGGAACCAAAAATCACTTGTCGGCAAGCTTTCTAAACAAAGTTTCCTTATCGTATCAACGCCATGACCTTTACTTGCAGAAATAGGCACAATATCAGTAAAGTTATGCATTGCCCCTAGCTGTTGTAAATGTGGCAATAGTGCATCTTTATCAGCAATATTATCTATTTTGTTAACCACTAAAATACAAGGAGAGCCACTTTTTTTTATTTTATTGAGCACTAACTCATCATCTTTTGTCCAATGAGTTCCTTCAACTAAGAATACAATAAGCTCAACTTCAGCAATTGAGCTTGTAGCAGCGCGATTCATCAAGCGATTTATTGCTCGTTTTTCATCTGAATGTAAACCAGGAGTATCCACCAAAATAGCCTGTCTATTCTCTTGGGTTAGAATACCTAAAATGCGGTGGCGTGTTGTTTGCGGCTTACGAGAAGTAATACTTATTTTTTGACCAAGCAAAGCATTAAGTAAAGTGGATTTACCTACGTTTGGACGGCCAACAATGGCAATTAACCCTGCATGGGTAGATTCATGATTCATTGACTATATTACCTTGGTATTTTTCTGCTTAAGACTAACCTGCTCTAGCTGTGCTAAAACTTGCTGTGCTGCTGCCTGCTCTGCTTTTCGTCTACTTGTACCTTTAGCAATAACCTCTGTATTAACAACTTCAGTGACACAACGTACAGTAAAGTGTTGATTATGCGACTGTCCAGTAGTATCAATAACATCATAAACTGGCAAAGGAATTTTCCGGCCTTGCAGATATTCTTGTAAGCGAGTTTTCGGATCTTTCTGCTCATTTCCCGGCTTAATCGTACTTAATCGCTGGGCAAACCAATTTAAAATTAATTGCTTACACTGGGCTATATTAGAATCTAAATAAACTGCGCCAATAATAGCTTCTATAGCATCTTCTAAAATAGACTCTCGTCGATGCCCGCCACTTTTTAGTTCACCTGGCCCTAAGATAAGGTGTTCACCTAAATTGAAATCTCGACCTATTTCAGCTAAAGTCACTCCCTTCACTAAACTAGAACGCATACGAGTTAAATCGCCTTCATCATGCTTAGGAAACTTTTCAAATAAAGCTTCAGCAATAACAAAGCCTAGAATAGAATCCCCTAAAAACTCTAACCTTTCATTGTGCTGACCTTTGGCACTACGATGAGTGAGCGCTTGAATAAGCAGCTCTGGTTGAGTGAAGCTATAACCGATTTTTTTTGATAAACGATTAATAGTTATAGCACTAACTTGGTTTTTATTCGTCATTAGTTTATTGCGCCAATGCGTTCAAAGCGTACGTTCGTTGGTATCCAGCTTGGTAAAAAGCTTTCATCTGTACGTTCAAAATCAAAACTCATCCAAATAGCAACAGCTTGACCGACTAAATTTTCTTCAGGAACAAATCCCCAAAAACGTCCATCCAAGGAATTATCACGGTTATCACCCATAACAAAATAGTGACCATTAGGCACTAAAAACTCGTCTTGAGCCGTGCCGGCTTGTGGAAAATAATGTCCTGTTCTTGGCATGGTATTTTGATCATTTAAAATATTATGCGTTTTATCAAACATCACAGCTTCAAATTGATTCATACCGTTTTGTGCATCAGGCCCTTGATATTTATTAGTAAAACTATTAACAATTTGTACAAAGTCTGGACACTTAACATCTGACTCTTTACACGCTTGTTTAATGTACAAAGATTTATTTCGATAAATAATACGATCGCCAGGTAAACCAATAACACGTTTGATGTAATCAACACGTGGGTCACGTGGGTATTTGAATACTACCGCATCACCTCGTTCAGGCAAGCCAACCTCAAAAAACTTATTGCGAGCAACAGGATCTCTTAACCCATAGTTAAACTTATTAACTAAAATAAAATCGCCATCAAGTAACGTTGGCATCATCGAGCCAGAAGGAATTTGAAAAGGTTCATAGAGAAAAGATCGCAAAATCAAAACAAAGGCGATCACTGGAAAAATTTGAACCGAGGTATCAACTAAGGGGGATGGTTCCATTAGAGTAGCTAACGTTTCTGGTGTTAATTCAACGCAACTCTGTTCTTTCGCTGTTGCTTGTGCTTCAACAGCTTTTAATTTGCGTTGGGGCGCTAAATAAAACTTATCTGCAAACCATACAATGCCTGTGATCACAGTGATTGCAACTAAGATAATTGAAAAGTAAACGGCCATAGGGTTCCTATTGTTAATTATTGTTCTACAAGCAACAAATATAGAGCCTTCGAATCTCAATACTCATTGCCGGTAATTTTCTTTTTTTTGATTAATTATCTAACTTAAGTACAGCTAAAAACGCTTCTTGCGGAACTTCTACGTTACCCACTTGTTTCATGCGCTTTTTACCATCTTTTTGTTTTTGTAGTAGCTTTTTCTTACGGCTGATATCACCACCGTAACATTTTGCCGTTACGTTTTTACGCAATTGTTTTACCGTAGTACGCGCAATTACGTTATTACCAATAGCGGCTTGAATAGCAATATCAAACATTTGACGATGAATAAGTTCTTTTAGTTTATCAACTAACATGCGGCCACGAGGAGCCGAGTTTGCTCTATGCGTGATCATGGCTAGAGCATCAACTCTATCGCCATTAATCATAACATCAACACGAACCATATCTGCGGCTTCAAAACGGACAAAGTGATAATCAAGTGAGGCATAACCACGGCTAGTAGATTTTAATTTATCAAAAAAGTCCATCACCACTTCTGCCATAGGCAATTCGTACGTTACGGCCACTTGGTTACCGTGGTAAATAATATCTTTTTGTACACCACGTTTTTCGATACACAGTTTAATAACATTACCTAAAAATTCTTGCGGTACTAAAATATTTGCTTGAACAATGGGTTCACGAATTTCATCAATATTATTAATTGCAGGTAAATCAGCTGGATTATCAATGGATAAGACTTCACCATTAGTACATGCAATTTCGTAATTTACTGTTGGTGCAGTAGTAATTAAATCAAGGTCATATTCACGAGCCAAACGCTCTTGAATAATTTCCATGTGCAACATGCCAAGGAAACCAATACGAAAACCAAAACCTAAAGCAGATGAGTTTTCTGGCTCAAAAAATAATGATGCATCGTTAAGGCTTAATTTGTTTAGTGCATCTCGAAAATTTTCATAATCATCTGAACTTATTGGGAAAATACCAGCGTAAACTTGCGGCTGTGCTTTTTGAAAACCGGGCAGAGGAGTTTCCGTTTCTTTTTTACTAATCGTAACAGTATCTCCTACTGGAGCACCATGAATCTCTTTTATACCGGCGATAATAAAACCAACCTCACCTGCACGTAAAATACCTGTTTCAACTTGCTTAGGAGTGAATATTCCGACTTTATCAACTTGGTGAACTTGTCCAGTGGACATCACCAACATTTTATCGCCTTTTTTAATCTCACCATTTATCACTCTAACTAAAGAGACAACGCCCTGGTAATTATCAAACCATGAATCAACAATTAGCGCTTGTAAGTTCGCAGAAACATCCCCTTCTGGGGATGGAATATTAGCAACAATGGTTTCTAGCACATCTTCAATACCAACACCTGTTTTAGCTGAACAAGTAACCGCATCAGTGGCATCAATTCCGATAATATGCTCAATTTCTTCACTTACGCGTTCAGGATCAGCTTGCGGTAAATCTATTTTATTTAAAATAGGGAGTACTTCTAAATCCATTTCAATAGCGGTATAACAGTTAGCAACCGTTTGTGCTTCTACCCCTTGACCAGCATCAACAACGAGCAAAGCACCTTCACACGAAGCTAAAGAACGAGATACTTCATATGAAAAGTCAACATGACCCGGTGTGTCGATAAAATTCAGCTGATACGTTTCACCATCTTTAGCTTTATAATCTAAAGTAACACTTTGTGCTTTAATCGTGATACCACGCTCACGTTCAATATCCATTGAATCAAGCACTTGAGCTTCCATTTCACGTTCCTGCAAACCTCCACAATGCTGAATTAGACGATCTGAAAGTGTTGATTTACCGTGATCGATATGGGCAATAATTGAGAAGTTCCGTATGTTTTTCATAAATAGCTGTTCAGATAAAAGTTATTAATTCAAGAGTGGCGTGATTTTAACGAATTTAGCGCGCTGGGGCTATCTTTTGTTCAGAATATTCAAAACGGCTGTTAACTACCACCAATATTATCCACATCAAGAGGTTTAGGTAGAACCCTCAAAATTTCTGGTTGAAGTCTTTTTTGTTTATTTGGATCGCTTTGAAGGTGCTTGGCTAAACGATATCCTAGGTACCCTCCTATAATGCCTATAACTAATCCTACCAGCTCATGAGGCAGTATTTTTTCTTGTGTTAACCATTGACCAAGAGCCGAAAAAGAAAAAAGCCCAAAAACAGGTAATAAATAAACTTGCCAAGCACTATGTAATACATCAACTTCAGGCACCGTTAGCACAACACAATCGCCAACATTAATAGTTTTATTTTCCAATAACTTGGGTTCATTCAGGGTAAATGAAAGTTTTTTATGGGGAATTGCTTTAGCTACTTGTCCGCTGGCACAAGTATCAACTTGTGAACAGCTATTACAGGTAGACTTTACCTGACTAACTACTGTCATTTTTCCATTATTAATGGCTGTAACTGTAGCTAATTCTTCCATTAGGGTGTAACAAGCTTACGATTAAAACTCACTGAACTAACAATTTTTTTAGCCGTTTCTAATGGGATCTTTCCAACCACGCTTATTTCAATATTATTAATTACCTGACTCAACACTAACGTTGCGCCATCATTGGCAAACTCTATAGCTCTTTGTTTATCTTTGCTTGAGTTAACATAAACCGAAATATCAACGAGACCATCATTAAAAAGCATAAATTCAACTGCTTGCTTACTTGTATTAATACGATGTCTATCCGACTTTACCTGTTCAAACCCATTAGGTAGCCAATTAACTTGCCAAGCTAAATCTGTACTTTTTTGCTGAGAAGTAATATCAATAATTTCAGGTAATTCAGTTGCTTGTAACTGCCTCAAATTATCAGATACAGTGTCGGTAATTTCTAAGTGAGTAAATTGGATTTGCTCAAGTAAACTACCTTTGCGCGTAATTACTGCCAACTTTAATAATAAGCCACTTTCTTGATCTAACCAAAGCCAATATCCAAAACGGTGCGAATCTTTGGGCACTATACGAATCAGCTGAGCTGCTCTACCTAGTACTCTATTTTTTCCTACAGAAACAAAATGATAATTATTTTCTAATACACTTATATCTCGGCCAAACACCGTAGGTATCGGGCCACTAATTTGTTCAGAGCTAATTGAATAAGGGGCATATTCTGGCTCGATATAAGTAACAGTATTATTAATACGTAAAATATCGCGACGAGGTCCATTAAGCAAAGCTAATATTTCAAGCTCAACACTCTCCTTAATTCCATCATTTTCATTAGCTTGATTTTCTACAAAGCCATGAAGCCAATGGTAAGGCTCTGCTTGGTTATTTTTCACAACAACAAACGAGGTATTAAAATTTACCTGACGTAACGATTGAGAAAGTTGCTCTAAGAGTAATTTAGCTTGTTCTGCATCTGCAGATGCAGCAGAAAAACTAACAAATAAACTCGTTAGACAAGCAAAAGTGAATGATGCAATTGATTTCATATGTTCTCGAAATTATAGGCATTAAAAAAGTGAATAACTTAATTATACCAAGTTAATTAAGTTATTCACTTTTTATATAGGGGTAATAAAAGCGCTAATTCTCTAGTTAGTTTTTTCTAATTCTGTTTTCACTTTAGTATTTAAACTTTCATTATCACTTTTTTTCACTGCGCTCAGTTTAATTTGCTGTTGATGATCTGATAATAATGCTTGGAAACGTCTCTGTTGCTCAATTCTTTGTTCAAGTACCGCTTGTTGTTGTGACTTAGTATTTTGCTGATAATTAAAACTTACCGGATTTGCGAAACCGCCCAGAGGCTTAGTTTGCACTATTTGACTCGGTGTAATAATTTCATTGGTATCCGCAGTGTTTTGTTGTACGCCAATAATCATTAATCCAGCAGCAGAAGCCGCAATGGCTAATTGACCTACAGGTTTAATAAGTTGAATGACTTTAGCTTTCAAACCACCGATGACTTTACTATTTGATAAGCTCGGTGCAAGCACCGTGGGCTCATCAGCAATGGCTGATGAAATTTGTGCAGATAAATCTAATTGCAATGTCTGTGGTATTTCATTACGCATCACATCACCAATTAAATGATAGCTCTGCCATGTATTTGCTAAGTGTTCATCCTTGAGCATTTCATCAATAGTTTGCTCTGACTCTTGGTCAGGAACACGATAATTATCAACTATCGATGATATTGTCTCAAACTTACTTTCACTCATACTTTAACCTTTTAATTCGCACTTATATTAGGTACTAAAAATTGATAAAATTTCGTTTAACTACTTGCCATAACTAAAATTAATCTTTTAATAATGGCGTAATTTTTTTATCTATAGCATCACGTGCTCTAAAAATTCGTGAACGTACTGTGCCAACAGGACATTCCATAATAGTCGCTATTTCTTCGTAACTTAACCCTTCAATTTCTCGAAAGTTTATCGCAATTCTTAAGTCATCAGGTAATTGCGCTATAGTATCAAAAATAACTTTTTTAATTTCTTGGGTAAGCAATACTTTCTCAGGTGAAGCATTTTCTCTCAATGCATCGCCACCATCATAAAATTCTGCATCTTCCACTTCAACATCATTACTTGGTGGTTTACGTCCCAAGGCAACACTATGGTTTTTTGCACAGTTTACCGCTATACGATATAACCAAGTATAGAATGCACTTTCCCCTCTAAAATTGGGTAAGGCACGATAAGCTTTAATAAAAGCTTCCTGTACTATATCTGGCACATCGCTGTGATTACTCACATAACGTGACACTAAGTTAGCCACTTTATGTTGATATTTTGTTACTAACAGGTTGAAGGCGTTTTTATCGCCTTGTTGCACCCGCTCAACCAATACTTGGTCGACGTTCTGTTCGCTCATTTGAGCCATTTCTCCTAAATATACCCCGTAAAATTTCAGGGTTAAAAATCATTTTACACATTTGGCTCATAACAAACGCATCAATTAAGACTACGCATTTTAGAAAAAGTTCTTTTTTATTTTACTTTTTTTATAATGTAGACCGACTTCATGTTTATTAACCCTGTTATCAAGCGTTAATAAACGTTAATATCGCACTATAATAACCGATTTTACTTAATATTCGTATATATGAATCAACAAAACAATTGTGACGTTTTAATTATTGGTAGCGGCGCTGCTGGTTTAACACTTGCGTTACATTTAGCAAAAAGTGCCGATGTCGTTATTTTAAGTAAAGGACCGCTAAATGAAGGGTCAACTTATTATGCCCAAGGTGGTATAGCCGCTGTTTTTGATGAAAATGATAGTATTCAAGCGCATGTCTCTGACACTATCATTGCGGGTGCAGGCTTATGTGATGAAAGTTCGGTTCAATACACTGCAGAAAATGCAAGGGCTTGCCTTGATTGGTTAATTGATCAAGGTGTTGATTTTGACAAAGAAGATAACATTAACGGTGAGCCAAAATACCACTTAACTCGCGAAGGAGGTCATAGTCATCGTCGTATTCTTCATTCGGCAGATGCTACAGGCAAAGTTATTCAAACAACTTTAGCCGAGCGAGTTAAGCAACATTCGCGTATTCGTGTATTTGAACGCTACAATGCCATTGATCTTATTTGTGAAAAAAACAGTAAACACAATGATAAAAAACAATGTGTAGGTGCCTATATCTGGAATAGAAATACTGAGAAGGTTGAAAGTATTTCTGCCCAAAAAACTATTCTAGCGACTGGTGGTGCGAGTAAAGTTTATCAGTACACCTCTAATCCTGATGTTGCCAGTGGTGATGGTATTGCCATGGCATGGCGCGCAGGCTGTCGCGTTGCGAATATGGAATTTAATCAATTCCACCCTACCTGCTTATTTCACCCTGATGCCGGTACTTTTTTATTAACTGAGGCTCTACGCGGTGAAGGGGCTAAATTAAGGCGACCTGATGGTAGCCGATTCATGCCTGCTTTTGATAAACGTGCTGAATTAGCGCCACGCGATATAGTTGCCCGTGCGATAGATTTTGAAATGAAGCGCTTAGGCGTTGACTGCATGTATCTTGATATAAGCCATAAATCTAGCGACTTTATCAAACAACATTTTCCAACTATTTATCAGCGAACTAAAGATTTAGGTATAGATATAACCAAACAACCGATGCCAATTGTACCTGCTGCACATTATACTTGCGGTGGCGTTATGATAGATCAGCATGGCAGAACCGATATTCATCAACTTTATACCATTGGGGAAATGTCGTACACAGGCCTACATGGTGCAAATCGTTTAGCTAGCAATTCATTACTGGAATGCTTAGTTTATGCGCGTGCTGCTGCACTAGAAATTAGTGAATCGTTAGAGCAAAACAATTGCTTTAGAAAACTGCCGCCTTGGGATGAAAGCCGAGTAACGGACTCAGATGAAGAAGTGGTTATTCAACATAATTGGCACGAATTACGTCTATTTATGTGGGATTATGTAGGCATTGTAAGAACAACTAAAAGGCTTGAACGCGCATTACATCGCGTTGAATTATTACAGCAAGAAATACAAGATTATTACCGAAATTTCAAAGTAAGTAATAATTTGCTTGAATTAAGAAATTTAGTGCAAGTGGCCGAGTTAATTATTCGTTGTGCCCTTAAGAGAAAAGAGAGCAGAGGTTTACATTACACTTTGGATTTTCCAAATACTTTAGCTGAAGCTAAACCAACGATACTTGTCGCTAAAGGCAGATCTAATAAAAGTTTAGCGCCTAACCTTAATGATTCAATTGAGAAATAACCTTTGATATACGAGAGAAATCTTGCTTACTTAGACTGTCACGGTAAATAAAAAAATTTGTTTTGGGATTATTATTTTTAACATTAAACATTGAGTTAACTGTTGTCATTGGTTGTAAAATCAACCAACAACCTAAAAAGCTAAATCGACTATTTGCTTGTAATTGATAGTAATTATTTTCATCAAAAGAGCAAAGCCCTTGGCTGTTTAGCTCAAACCTTGAAACAATAATTGGCTGAGAACTTTTATTAGCTAGCAATAAACCTAATAACACAAAGGCACTCACAGCGATTGCCAATGTTAGGTGATAAGCATAAGTAAAAAACAGTAGAGATAATAATATAAAAGTAACCGCACTTCCCGTATAGAACATGGCCTTATAGCGAGACTTTTTAACGCATATATTATACTTTGACGCGGTTGAGAATAAGTTGCACCATGGTGTTAAGTTCGCTGTCTTCACAGGTTTTATGTCCCATAAACCAAGCAAACAATTCAGGATCTTGCTCAGTAAGTAAACGTTCAAAAATTCGTTGTTCTTTTGCTGTTAAATCATCATAAGCTTCATCAACAAAAGGAATAAAGAGTATATCTAGTTCTAGCATACCACGACGACATGCCCATTTAAGTCTAGCCTTGTTAACTACAGGTTGCGAGTCTGATTCTTGAGAATATACTGCTGTTGACATAATAATTTACCTAAAAAATAAAAGTAGCCTTTTTTGCTTGGGTATATTGTAACAATAACACCTGTTTACTCGCCAATTAATTGTGTGTTTTTTTATTTAAACTTGATTTATTACTTGAATTAAAGCTAACTCACCCATATTTATCTTCTATTAACCACTGTGTAGTTTCTCTTATGCCAATAAACCTTGAAGCAAACTTACCTTCCCTAAAACAATTACCCAATACTTACTTAGTTTCATTAGCGCATTATAGTGCTATTTCATTATGTGGTGAAGAACAAAGCAAATACCTGCAGGGGCAGGTTACCTGTGATGTGACGACTAGCACAGAACACAGTTTACTTGTTGGTGCTCATTGCAATGCTAAGGGAAAAGTATTTAGTGCCTTTCGTTTGTTAACTCGAAACGCTGCTCACATACTGATTCAGCCTAAAGCTAGTATTGAGTCTTCCATTACAGAGCTAAGAAAGTTTGGCGTTTTTGCCAAAGTTGAGATTTCAGAAACAGATGATTTAGGATTTTTTGCGCTAGTAGGTGAAAATGCAGCAAGACTTTTACAAAGCAGATTCTCTCGTATTCCTGACAGTCTAAATCCTGTGGTGCAATCAGATTCAACCACACTAGTTTATATAGCAGGCAAACTGACACGTTATTTATTAATTGATACAACTGCGACGCTAGAAAGTATTTTGGTTGATATGGATTTACCTATATACAATGGTGCGGTGTGGGATTTACTTGAAATCAGCGAAGGTTTTGTACAACTTTCTAATAAAAGTAGTGGTGAATATGTACCACAAATGCTTAATCTGCAAGCTGTTAATGGCATCAGTTTTACTAAAGGCTGTTACTTAGGCCAAGAAACTGTGGCGCGTATGCAGTATTTGGGCAAAAATAAAAGAGCACTATTTTCATTAACAACCACTTTCAAACACCCGATACACAGTGAAGATATTATTGAAAAACAGCTTGGTGAAAACTGGCGTAAAGCCGGCGATATATTATGTACTTATCAAGCAGATGATGGGAATTGTTACTTTCAAGCTGTGCTAGGCAATGACCTAGATAACTCAACTAACTTGAGAATAAAATCACAACCAGAGTCTAAGGTGTTAATCCAAGCATTACCTTATTCTTTAATCGTCGAATAATTTAAGAAATGTTAACTTCTAGACTTAATTTAAACACCTAATTTAAACACAATTTTAAAAATGGATAGAGAAATGAAAATCACGAACAGCTCAGTGGTAGTAATGCACTACGCGGTATCAGACAGCGAAGGTACATTAATCGATAGCTCATATGATCACAAGCCTATGGCTATTATTCAAGGAACAGGCTATTTAATTCCAGGCCTTGAAGATGCATTAATTGACCATCAAGTCGGTGATAAGTTTGAAGTATCAGTAAGTGCAGAACAAGCTTATGGTGATCGCCATGACGATTATGTACAAACAGTTCCAAAAGAATTACTACAAGGCGTAGAAGAATTAACAGTGGGTACTCAGCTTCGTGCTAGTACTGATGATGGTGAGCAAACAGTTATTGTGATTGATGTTAATGACGATGAAGTAACCGTTGATGGCAACCACCCTCTAGCAGGTATTGATTTAAGCTTTGACGTAGAAATTTTAGAAGTTCGTAAAGCAACTGAAGAAGAGCTTGCTCATGGCCATATCCATAGCGAGGGTGAAGGTTGCTGCGGTGGTCATGATAAAGCCGAAGATGAAAAAAAAGATGGCTGTGATAGTAATGGCGGTTGTGGTTGCAGCCACTAGGCTTTAAGTTGCAAGTATGAAAAGCTTCGAGTTACGAAGAACCTGATTCTTTGAGCGTGTCTTCGTAACTATTAACTTGATACTAAGAGTTAATCTTTAAAATTAGTAAACTGAAACGATTGCTCTAAATCGGCTTCGCGCACAAAACGCATTACCGCTTGTAAGTCGTCACGTTTTTTCCCTGTCACACGCACTTGCTCACCCTGAATAGCCGTTTGTACTTTGAATTTTTCAGCTTTAATTAGCTTAACAACCTTTTTAGCTACATCTTGCTCAATCCCCTCTTTAAAGGTTACTTGCTGACTCCAGTTTTTACCTGTAGCTGAAGCATCACCCACAGCCATAGCTTTAGCATCAACATTACGCTTAGTTAATTGGTTACGTAACATGTCACAAAGTTGTTTCAGCTGAAAGTCACCTTCAGCTTTCACCGTTACATTGGGCTTTTTCCACTCAAAACTTGCCTCAACACCACGAAAGTCAAAACGAGTACTAAGTTCACGATTGGCATTATCTACCGCATTGCGTACTTCTTCTAAATCAGTTTCAGAAACGATATCCATTGATGGCATAATTATTCTCTTATTATTTATGATTAAATATAATGCCATTATACCTAGCAAGAAGTGCCAAACAAGCAGGTTTAGGTAGAATTTATCATTCACATTTATCATTAGCGTGATAATATCTACACATTATATTTAAAATCTGATTACCTGTGAAAGCACAACACCATCTAACCTTTTTTATACTTATCCTCTGCGGCGCTAGTTTACTGTTTTTTTCCAGCGAATTGTTGTTGCCTGATGTAATCAAAAAGTTAATATTTCGCTCTCCTCAAATAGATACTATTGGCCACTTTATTGGATTTTTCGTTTTAACTTGGCTCGTTTCTTCAATATTAAAGATCTCATTATTAAGCTCTTTATTCACTTTATCTTTTTATGCCGCATTAAGTGAGTTAGGACAATATTACTTAGGGTTTCGTAATGCTGAGTTCAGTGATTTTTTTGCTGATATTGCAGGAATTAGTTTGTATTTATTTCTTAAATATACTTATTTAAGGTATAAATTATTCACTCTAAAAAGAATAATACAGACAAGAGAATTAGCGAAAGTGAAACTAAATCAATGAATATTGTTATTGTTGGTCAGGGCGCGATGGGGTTGCTTTGGTATCATCATATTCTGCAACTGTTAGAAAATAATGATGAGTACAGTGAAACGCAACTTCACCTCTTACCTTCAAACAGAGCATCTTCAAATAAAGCAAAACCACAATATGAACAATATTCTTTTACCGATCAAAGTAAGATAGAGCATAGCGGTAAAGTTAATTACGCTGAAACAGAAAATATTCAAATGGCTAACATTATTATCCTCTGTTTAAAGTCATTTCAAATATCTTCCGCTCTAAAAAAAATATCAGACACGTTAAAAAGTAACGCAAGTATTGTTCTCGCTCATAATGGAATGGGTACATTAACTGAGCTGCCGCAAAGTATAAAAAGCAGACATAATATATACACCTTACTCACCACACATGGCTGCTTACGTTCAGCGCCTTTAACCATAACTCATACTGGTATGGGTTCAACTGATTTAGGCTTACTTTCAGGTGTAACTAATTTTGAGCAGCAACAATCACTTACACAATTATTAAATACCGCACTGCCGAACGTAGAATACCATAAAGAAATAAGGAAAAAACAATGGGTAAAACTGGCTATTAACTGTGTCATCAACCCAATAACAGCCGTGAATAATATTGATAATGGCCAAATAAACAATGCAGAATACTTACAAGCAATAACAGCATTGCTTGAGGAAATAATAGCTGTTGCAAATGCACAAGGCGTTAATTTAGATCTAGGCGAGTTAAAAAAAATAGTTAAAGAAGTAGCACAAGCAACGGCTACAAATAGCTCATCCATGCGTTGTGATATTTTAGCAAGCCGTATAAGTGAAATAGAATATATTAATGGTTATATTCATCGCTTAGGAATTAAGCATGGTATTGCCACACCTGAAAATACCCAGATGTGGCAAGCAGTGAAAAATCTAGATCCTAGATCCTAGGTTCTAAGGACGATACACCTTCACATTCTTGTAACCATTATCGAGCAGGTATAAGGCTTGTAATTTGCTCATCACTCCATGGTCACAGTAAAGTAAATAATCTTTACTCATATCTAAATCACCAAACTGGGTTGCCAATTTATAAAATGGAATATGTTTAACTTCTACGTGTCCAAGCTCTAAAGGTTTGTCTTCTTCTTCTTCAGGACTGCGAATATCTAAAACAACGGCGTTTTCACCAATATTATCGACTAAATCTACAGCAGTGATTTCTTCTTCTGTTTCTTTACCAATATCGCGAATGTCAAACACCCGAGTTTCACTAACAACCTTATCTAGGATATCAAAATCGAAATTATCTTCTTCCGCTTCTACTTTAGAGATAACCGCTTTTACTGTCGGTTTTTTTGAAATAACACCACAATATTCAGGGATCGTTTTAGAAAAATCTTCAGTGCCAATTTTACGAGCAATATCAATTATATCTTGCTTATCATAGGCAGCTAATGGACGTAAAATAAGCGTATCAGTAACACGGTTAATAACATTTAAGTTAGTGAGTGTTTGACTAGATACTTGACCTAAGCTTTCACCGGTCACTAAAGCTTGAATTTTACCTTTTTCTGCAATTTTACTGGCAGCTCGTATCATCATACGTTTGAGCACTACACCCATTTGACCGTTTTCTACTTTTTCTAAAATCTCTGCAACAACAGGTTCAAAGTCAACCGCGAAGAATTTTATTTTGTGAGATGCACCAAACTTGTTCCATAAGTAATAACTTATCTGTTTAACACCGACTTCATGTGCAGAGCCACCAAGATTAAAGAAACAATAATGAGTTCGAGCACCTTTTTTGATCATCTGGTAGCTAGAAACACCAGAATCAAAGCCGCCAGACATTAGCGATAAAACGTCCTCTTGTGTGGCAATTGGAAAACCACCTAAAGCCTGATGGCGCTGGGTTACAATGAATAAGTCTTTATTTTTTATTTCTAAACGTACCGTCACATCAGGTTTAGTTAGTTTAACTTTGGCACTCTCTACTGCTTGATTTAAACCACCACCAACGTATTGCTCAACTTTCAGAGAATTAAAGTCGTGATTTCCAGTTCGCTTTACACGAACACAGAAGGTTTTATTTTCAATAGTTTTAGCGTGTACTGCTAAGGTTTTTTCATAAATATCGTGAACATCAACAAAGTCGGTTTGCTGAACTTCTAAAAACATCGGCACGCCAGGAATACACTTAAGTGCTTCCACTAAGCGTTCACGGTTTTCAGGACTATTATCTTTGGTATTTACTTCAACGTTATCCCAGTTCATTCGTGTAGTGACTTGTTCGTCAATGCGGCGTAAAACATTTTTAATGTTCGATTCTAAAATCTTAGTAAAACGTTTACGAACAGGGCGAGATTTAATGGTGATTTCAGCTTGCAGCTTTACGATAAATTTCATCGACAAGTGACCTATTTAAAAGAGGTAAAAATAATGGCGCACATTATACACAAAAAAAGCGGTCAGTTTTATGGTTTTAACTGACAGCTTCGAAGCATTCGTGATGTTAAATCAAAATAGGCTATTCTATCACTTGAATTGGTTCACTTTCCTTTGCTTTACCTTGGTTAATTGAAATTTCAACCCGGCGATTTCTTCGACGATTCAAAGCATTAGAATTAGGAACCAATGGGCGAGTGTCAGCATGCCCAGCAACCACTAAACGGGTTTGATCAAAATTTGGTACCTTAATTAATTCATGAGCAATGGCAACCGCTCGTTTGCTTGATAAATCCCAGTTTGAATTAAACAGCTCAGAATCTACACCTCGATCATCAGTATTACCTGAAATCATTATTTCACCTGGCATAGTATTTAACAGCTCGCCAATCTGCCTAATAATAGGCTTGAATTGAGGTTGTAAAAAAGCAGATCCTGATGGAAATGAACCATTCTCGCGAATGCGAATAATAACTTGTTGTCCTAGAGATTCTAATTCAATAGCACCATCTTGAATCTGCTTTTCAAGCTGCTCTGCAACTTTTTTAACAAGATCATTTACTTGCTCTTGAGCAGCACTTTCCATTTGTTCTTGAGCTTTTTGCATAGCTTGTGCAGATAAAGCATCTTCAGTATTTTGTGCTTGACCACCACGCTCTTCACCACGTTGTTCTTGACGACCACCAGCAGAAGTTTCATCTCCTGCTTGAAATTCCAACATTTGTTGGGTCATTTCCATCGTTTGTTGCTGAATAAGCTCAATGGGTGTTGGCTCTGGCTTACCTGGACGAAATTCTTGAGCAATAATGCTTGTACCTTTAGGGATATCTTTTACTTCAATTTTATTCTGTACACCAAAAGCAAATTTCATTGAACCCGCAATTTGCTTAAATTTCAGCACATCCATTTCAGAAAATGACAGCAACAATACAAAGAAACACATCAATAACGACATGAGATCAGCGAAAGTCCCCATCCAAGCAGGTAACCCAGGAGGAGGACACTTACATTTCTCTTCAGCCATATACCCTCCTATATATAAGCATACTGTTATTCATCATCAGTAGTGCCAACATTACGTTTACCTTCAGCAAGATAATTTTTCAATAAGCCTTCAATAACACGAGGATTTTGACCGTCTTGAATACCTAACACTGCATCAAGCACTAATTCTTGGTTCATTTTTTCTTCAGCCATTCTCAACTGCAATTTTGAGGCAATTGGAATAGCGATAACGTTAGCTAAAAAGGCTCCATAGAGAGTCGTTAATAAGGCAACCGCCATAGCTGGACCGATAGACTTTGGATCATCCATATTTGATAACATAGCGACTAAACCAATTAAAGTACCAATCATTCCCATTGCCGGAGCAACATCGGCTAATGCCATCATCATATTAGAGCCAGTTTCATGCCGCTCAGTAGTTAAATTAATATCTTTTTGTAAGGTGGCACGCACCACATCAGCATCATGGCCATCAACCAACATATCAACACCTTTTTGCATAAAAGGATTGGTTATCTCCGCCTCTTCAAGAGCAAGAAAACCACCTTTACGTGCAGAATCTGCCATATCAACCGCTTTTTCAATTAACTCTTCCGGATTTTCCAATTTAAACATGAAGGCTTTGCCGATAATTTTGCCCATACCAAAAAATTGTCCGAGATTATAATTTGATAAAACGATGAAAATTGAGCCACCAAACACAATAATTACTGATTGAGCATCAACAAACATCATGATGTCGCCAGCTAGTAACATCGCCATAATCAGTAAACCTACTGCACCGACTATGCCTATTAACGTTGCTAAATCCACAAAACTCTCCTAAAACTGCAAAACTCAATTCGACCTAATAAAATAATAGTACATTATGAGAAAACTATTCGCCATTACTTATATTGTTTATAAGTTTATATCGCCCGTACAGTCAATAACTTAACACTAACATCTAAATATTTACCCTATCCTTTAATTGACCCAAAGGGCTAGCTAAGGTAAGTTTGCGCCTAGAGTTTGAACAGCCTTTAGTATGAAGAGAATATAAAGATGGCAAAGAAAAAATTAGAAAACCTAAGTTTTGAAGAGTCTCTTAACGAGTTAGACACTATAGTGCAAAATTTAGAGCAGGGAGACTTGGATTTAGAAGAGTCGATGGCGCTATTTGAGCGAGGTTTGACATTAAGTAAACTAAGCCAAAACAAGCTTCAAACAGCAGAACAAAAAATCAAAATTTTACTTGAACAAAATGGCGATCAACAACTCCAAGATTTTGACTTATCTTTGAATGAATCACCTTCAGGTGAACTTTCGTGAGCAGTTTAGTTAATCATGACATCTTTCAACAGCGCATTAACCTGTTTTTAGAGAAAAAACTTTCACAATTAGTCATCAATGATAATAAACTTCATCAAGCGATGAGTTATGGATTATTAATTGGTGGCAAACGAATACGTCCATACCTGGTTTATATAACAGGGGAAGCGTTAGGCGTTAGCTTAAAAGATCTTGATGGAATTGCTGGTGCATTAGAGTGTATTCATGCATATTCATTATTGCATGATGATTTACCCGCGATGGATGATGATGACTTAAGGCGTGGTAAACCAACCTGTCACAAAGCTTTTGATGAAGCTACAGCAATTCTTGCTGGTGATAGTTTACAAACGCTCGCCTTTGACATTCTTGCTAATCATAACTTTTCTGAAATCGTAAAACCTAAACAAGTGAAATTAATTCAGCAATTAATTTCAGCCTCTGGTTATCAAGGTATGTGTGGTGGTCAAGCACTTGATTTAGCAGCTACAGATAAAGAGATAAACCTAGAACAACTAGAAACCTTACATTCATTAAAAACTGGTGCATTACTTGAAGCTTCTGTTTTAATGGCGGCAGAATGTGCTGATCACATATCCAAACAAGACAAACAAACATTAAAAGAGTATGCACAACTTGTCGGTTTAGCTTACCAAGTACAAGACGATATTATTGACATAACTTCAACCCAAGAACAGCTTGGAAAGCCCAGTGGTTCAGACCTTGCTTCAAATAAAAGTACTTACCCTGCTTTGCTTGGTTTACAAGGTGCACAACAAAAAGCTGAAAACTTATTTCAACAAGCACTTCAAGCTTTAGCTCGTTTGCCTTACAATACGCAATCCTTGGCTGATTTTGCTACTTTCATTATTAAACGTAGCCATTAAACGAAACCACTAATCAGTTAAAAGCTAATACAAAATAAAAAACATATATAGACAACTATGACAACAAATCTTGCTGATTACCCATTACTTGCTCAAATAAACTCGCCTAAAGACTTGCGAAACATTTCTCAAGATCAGTTACCGCGAATCAGTAATGAGTTGCGCAGTTTTTTATTAAATTCGGTTAGTAAAAGCAGCGGCCATTTCGCCTCTGGCTTAGGCACCATAGAACTAACGGTTGCCTTGCATTACGTCTATAACACGCCATTTGATCATCTTATTTGGGACGTTGGTCATCAGGCGTACCCCCATAAAATATTAACAGGTCGTCGCGATCAACTTCACACTATTAGACAAAAAAATGGCTTACACCCATTCCCATGGCGTGAAGAAAGCGAATACGATACGTTAAGTGTGGGTCACTCAAGCACATCCATTTCTGCCGCATTAGGTTTATCTGTAGCTGCAGAGAAAGAAGGACAGAATAGAAAAACAGTTGCCGTTATTGGTGATGGTGCTATGACTGCTGGTATGGCTTTTGAAGCACTTAATCATGCCGGAGATATTAATAAAGATATGTTAGTAATTCTCAATGATAATGAAATGTCTATTTCAGAAAATGTCGGCGCGCTAAATAACCACTTTGCTAAAATGCTTTCTGGTAGCCTTTATACAGGTATTAGAGAAGGTGGTAAGCGTTTACTGAAAAATATCCCTCCCATTAAAGAATTAGCAAGCCGAGCAGAGGAACACCTTAAAGGTATGGTTGTACCTAGTACCTTTTTTGAAGAGCTTGGTTTTAATTATATAGGCCCCATTGATGGCCATGACGTTAACGGTTTAGTTGATACTATTAAAAATATGCGCAGTCTAAAAGGTCCACAGCTACTGCATATTGCCACAAAAAAAGGTAAGGGTTATCACGCTGCTGAGCAAGACCCAATTAAATACCATGCCGTGCCTAAATTTAATCCTAGCGATGCCAACTTACCTAAATCTAAGCCATCTTTGCCTACTTATTCGCAAATTTTTGGTGATTGGTTATGTAGAACTGCAGCCGTTGATCAAAAGCTAGTAGCCATTACACCTGCTATGCGTGAAGGCTCTGGCATGGTTGAATTTAGCCAGCGTTTTCCAGATCAGTATTTTGATGTCGCCATTGCTGAACAACATTCAGTCACTTATGCTGCTGGGTTGGCCATTGGTGGTCAACATCCCGTTGTGGCCATCTACTCAAGCTTTTTACAACGTGGTTATGATCAATTAATCCATGATATTGCTATCCAAAATTTACCGGTAATGTTTGCTGTTGATAGAGCAGGTATTGTCGGCGCTGATGGTGCGACTCACCAAGGTTCATTCGATTTGAGCTTTTTACGCTGTATCCCTAACCTCGTAATTATGGCACCTGCTAATGAGCGTGAATGTCAGTTAATGCTAAATACTGGGCACAGATCAAACTCTCCTACCGTGGTGCGCTATCCACGTGGAAATGGCACGGGAGAAACTTTACCTAGCGTTGATGAAGTAATTGAAATAGGTAAAAGTAGAGTTATTATTGATGCTCAAGAAGAAAATAAAAAAATTGCAATTTTGAGCTTTGGCACTATGTTAGCGCAAGCACATAAAGCAGCGATAGAACTTGGCGCGACACTTGTAGATATGCGCTTTGTTAAACCACTTGATACTGATCTTATCGATAAATTACACAAGACCCATGGCACCATTATTACCGTAGAAGACAATGTCATTGCGGGTGGCGCTGGCTCAGCGGTGAATGAATATATTCTATCGCAAGGGGTAGCAATAAAAATATTAAACTTAGGCATTCCTGATCACTTCGTTAAACACGGTACACAAGAAGAAGTCCACCACGAATTAGGACTTGATAGCCAAGGGATAATCGCTAAAGTTAATAACTTTATAAGTTAAGCTGTTCTGATCTCGATTACATCTTCCTTTAATGGCTAGTGATAAACTCAACAGCTTGGCGCGTTATTCTCTGCTTGGCGTAGTGCTTCTTCATTGGCTAGTGATAAAGTTTGGCACTTTATTCTCTGATTGGTGTCGCGGTGGCGACTACATCCAAGGGGCGACGTACCGCCGCTCATCCCCTTGGAACCCCTGCGGCGCCCAACTCAGTGAAAGCATAAATCATCTATTTTGTGTTTACAGTCAATCCCTGCCGATATTCGTCCATGAAAAGCGGCAGTCTTCGCCATCTATGGCTCAGCTTGACTGACACTTTACAAAATTGAGATTTATTCACTGAGATGGGATTAGGTGTTTTTGGCATTTATTGTTTAGCATACTAACAGTAGAGTTCTTGGCTAGTTAATCAAACTCAGTTGTTGCCACACACGCCAAGTCTGCTTGAACAAACGTTGAAATTAGTGAAAGTGTTCACGTATGCTCATCAGGGATGATGAACAAAGCGATGTAGGGCATGGATGCCCGTTCAGCGCTGTTACGTCGAAGACACTTGAGTGAGTTGAAAAATGCGTTTGTTAGCAGCGCCGAGGGAGTCCATAGGGAGGTAGGCGTCAGCCTCCCTTTGGGTGCCGTCGCCACTGCGACATCTAGCCAAGAAATAAACGCCAACTTGATGTTAAAAGCTCTTATTAGGTGCTGACGTAATTTCTTCATATACCACACTGCGGACATTACTTATTAACTGTAAAAACAAAATTTGGATTAGTTTTTGTATCGATAACAACTGTTTTTTGTCAAATCTAAAATTTAAATTATGTAGTATTTCTCGGCAATTCCTCAAT
>Ga0209184_1000154_pt1 | contig 90841 bp, 85 predicted proteins | sample EN8Hudsemesocosm_2_FD_184627 | JGI IMG/M metagenome (GOLD analysis project Ga0209184, IMG submission 184627) | Methane-oxidizing microbial communities from mesocosms in the Hudson Canyon - EN8C Hudson Canyon (SPAdes) (version 2) | ecosystem: Environmental > Aquatic > Marine > Cold seeps | place... | reverse complement strand
TTTAAATGATATTTTTTAGAGAGAAGGTTATGGCAGCAGGTTTGTTTCGCCCCGAAGAATTTAGAGATAACTGTGGATTTGGTTTGATTGCTCAAATGAAGGGGCAGCCAAGTCATGATCTATTGTTAACGGCGATCGAATCATTGACGTGTATGACGCATCGAGGTGGTATTGCAGCCGATGGGAAAACCGGTGATGGTTGTGGTTTGTTGCTTAAAAAGCCAGATTCTTTCTTGCGTAAAATTGCTAAAGATAAGTTTAATGCTGACCTAGGCGAACATTACGGTGTCGGGATGATCTTTTTATCACAAGATACCCAGAAGGCTGAGGCCGCTCGTAATGCATTAAATACTGAATTAGAAAAGCAAGGTTTGGCTGTTGTTGGTTGGAGAGAAGTGCCAACTAATAATGATTGTCTTGGGCCAATGGCATTAGATTGCTTACCTTCTATTGAACAAATATTTATTTCAGCTAACTCGTTAACTGAAAGAGAGTTGGCGTTAAAACTATTCATGGCGCGCCGATTAGCTGAAATTACTTTAAAAGATGATGAAGAATTTTATGTTTGTAGCCTTTCAGAGCAGGTTATTTCATACAAAGGTTTGATGATGCCGGTAGATTTACCTGCATTCTATTTGGATTTAGGCAATGAAGAGCTCGAAACTGCAATATGTGTTTTCCATCAGCGTTTCTCCACCAATACGATGCCTCGCTGGCCATTAGCTCAGCCTTTTAGAAGTTTGGCGCATAATGGTGAAATAAACACGATTGAAGGCAATCGAAACTGGGCTTTGGCGCGTGCAAGTAAATTCTCAACGTCAGAGCTACCAGATCTAGATGCGATTTCACCTTTAGTGAACCGAACCGGCTCAGACTCATCCAGCATGGATAATATGTTAGAAGTTTTACTTGCTGGTGGTGTCGATTTATTTAGAGCTGTTCGTATGATGATTCCGCCAGCTTGGCAGAATGTCGATACCATGGATAACGATTTACGTGCATTCTATGAATATAACAGTATGCATATGGAACCATGGGATGGCCCGGCAGGTATTGTATTAACTGATGGTCGATATGCGGTTTGTCTTCTAGACAGAAATGGGTTAAGGCCTAGCCGCTGGGTGATGACAAAAAATGGTTACCTGACTGTTGCATCTGAAATAGGTACGTATGGTTACAAAGCTGAAGATGTTGTAGCAAAAGGTCGTGTTGGCCCAGGTCAAATACTGGCTGTTGATACACATACAGGTGAAATACTTCATACTGATGACATTGATAACCGATTAAAATCAGCGCACCCTTATAAAAAATGGTTACGTGAAAATGCAACGCGTGTTGAAGCAACATTAGATAAAGAGCATAAAGCATTTAATTTAATGTCATCGGATGAACTTAAAACACAAATGAAAATGTTTCAGGTGACTTTTGAAGAGCGTGATCAGATTCTTAGGCCGCTTGCAGAAAACGGTCAAGAAGCTGTTGGTTCGATGGGGGATGATACGCCTGTTGCCGTTCTTTCTTCAAAAGTACGGTCTGTCGCTGATTATTTTAGACAAAAATTTGCTCAAGTAACGAATCCACCGATCGATCCACTGCGTGAAGCGATAGTAATGTCCTTAGAGACATGTATTGGTGTTGAGCATAATGTGTTTGAAGAAACGGCAGAGCATGCGCAGCGAATAATTCTTGCAACCCCCGTTCTTTCCCCTGCGAAGTTTGCATGTTTAACTGAGCAACAAAAAGGCTTTGCTAGCCAAACGATTCGTCTTCAATATACAGAAGATCAAGGTTTGGAAGCGGCGATTAAGGACATTTGTTTACAGGCAGAGCGAGCTGTCGAAGCTGGTAAAGTTATTTTGGTGCTCTCTGATAGAGATATTAAGCCGGAAGAGTTACCGATCAATGCCTTTATGGCGACCGGTGCGGTTCATCATCATTTGGTGGAGAAAGGTTTACGTTGTGATTCTAATATTATTGTAGAAACAGGCTTTGCCAGAGATCCGCACCACTTTGCAGTTTTATTTGGCTTTGGTGCAACCGCTGTCTATCCGTATCTTTCTTATCAGGTTATGACAGATTTGATTAACACTGGTGAAATGTTAATGGATCCGATTGAGGCCAAGAATAACTATCGCCGCGGTATAGGGAAAGGTTTGTTAAAAATTCTTTCTAAAATGGGTATATCAACGATTGCTTCCTATCGTGGGTCACAGTTATTTGAAGCGGTTGGTTTATCAAATGGAATTGTAGATCTTTGCTTTAAAGGTGTTTCTAGCCGAATTCAAGGGGCTTCATTCCTAGATTTTCAGAGTGAACAACAATTGTTGGCACAAGATGCCTGGAAAGCACGTAAACCAATTCAACCAGGTGGTATGCTGAAATTTATTCATGGGCAGGAATATCATGCATTCAACCCAGACGTGATTAATACTGTTCAGAAAGCAGTAGAGTCAGGTGATTATGGGATATTTAAAGAATATGCAGATCTAGTTAATAACCGTCCAGTATCTACACTACGCGACCTATTTGGCTTAAGTGATAAGGTTGAAAGTATTCCATTAAGTGAAGTGGAGCCAGTTGAAGATATATTTCCACGTTTTGATTCGGCAGCAATGTCATTAGGTGCATTATCTCCTGAGGCGCATGAAGCGCTTGCTGTTGCGATGAACCGATTAGGTGGTCGATCTAATTCTGGTGAAGGTGGTGAGGATGCTGTTCGTTTTGGTACTGAAAAACGTTCCAAAATCAAGCAGGTTGCTTCGGGGCGTTTTGGTGTAACACCACATTACTTAAGCAATGCAGATGTTATACAGATCAAAGTGGCTCAAGGAGCTAAACCCGGTGAAGGTGGGCAATTACCGGGGGGTAAAGTTAATGATTTGATTGCGACGCTACGATATTCGGTGCCGGGCGTAACACTTATATCTCCTCCACCGCATCATGATATCTATTCGATTGAAGATTTAGCGCAGCTTATTTTCGATCTTAAGCAAGTAAACCCTAGCGCGCTTGTTTCAGTTAAGCTCGTTTCTGAGCCAGGTGTTGGTACGATAGCGGCAGGTGTTGCAAAAGCTTATGCAGATTTAATTACAATATCAGGTTATGACGGTGGTACGGCCGCAAGTCCTTTAACCTCTATTCGTTATGCTGGTTCTCCTTGGGAGTTAGGCTTAAGTGAGGCGCATCAAACGTTGAGAGGAAATGACCTTCGTGGACGTGTGCGCTTACAGACAGATGGCGGACTTAAAACAGGTCTGGATGTTGTTAAAGCAGCGATGCTTGGTGCTGAAAGCTTTGGTTTTGGTACTACGCCAATGGTCGCACTAGGGTGTCGTTATTTAAGAATATGTCACCTGAATAATTGTGCAACAGGTGTAGCTACTCAAAATGAGCTGCTTCGGGATGAACATTTCAATGGTACGGTTGAAATGGTAATGAACTTTTTCCGTTTTGTGGCTGAAGAAACCAGAGAGTGGATGGCAAAATTAGGCGTTCGATCACTTGATGAGTTGGTTGGACGAACTGATTTACTCACATTGTTGTCAGGTGATACTTCTAAGCAAGCCCAGTTGGATTTGTCGCCTATTCTTTCAAGTGAAGGAATTCCTGAAGATAAGCCGCATACATGCCAAAGCTTGAAAAATGAGCCTTTTGATCAGGGTGGTTTAGCTGAAACCATGGTTGTGGATATGCTTGCTACGATTGAAGCAAAATCAGGCGGTGAATACTCGTATGATGTGAATAACTGTGATCGTTCTATTGGTGCTAGGGTCTCGGGCGAAATTGCTAAGCGACATGGTAATCAGGGAATGGCTAGCAATGCCATTACTTTAAAGCTTAAAGGTACTGCAGGCCAAAGCTTTGGTGTATGGAATGCTGGCGGGCTAAATATGGATCTTGAAGGTGATGCCAATGATTATGTTGGTAAAGGCATGACGGGTGGAAAGTTGACCGTTCGACCTCCTGAAGGAAGTGTGTTTAAGTCTCAGGAAACATCGATTATTGGTAATACTTGTTTGTATGGTGCAACAGGTGGGAAGTTATATGCCGCAGGTACCGCCGGCGAGCGCTTTGGTGTTCGTAATTCAGGGGCGATGGCGGTTGTTGAAGGGGTTGGTGATCACTGTTGTGAATATATGACGGGCGGTTTAATTACAGTGCTTGGTAATACTGGTTACAACTTTGGTGCGGGTATGACGGGTGGTTTTGCTTATGTACTTGATCAAGAGAAAACGTTTGTTGATCATTACAATCATGAGCTAGTGGAAATTCAGCGAATTTCTTCTGAGCCGATGGAACCATACCGTAACCATTTACGTGGCGTGATAAAAGAACACGTAGCTGAGACATCAAGCGATTGGGGTAGAGAAATTCTTGAGAATTTTGAAGATTTTGTCGCTAGCTTCTGGTTGGTAAAACCAAAAGCAGCCAATTTGAAAAGCTTACTTGAAAACATGCGCTCACGCCCTGAATAGCAAAAATAAAGGCGATAGTTGATAAGAAACTGGTTCGTGAGAGCGGGTTCAAAAAGATTTGGTTTATGAGGTTTAAAATGGCAAAACGTTTAAATAATGATTTTCAATTTATCGATGTAGGGCGTGTAGATCCCAAGAAAATTGAAATGAAAGGGCGTACGCATGATTTTGGTGAAATATATCAGCCCTATCAGAAAGAAGAGGCTGTAGATCAATCACACCGTTGCTTGGAATGTGGTAATCCTTATTGTGAATGGAAATGTCCTGTTCATAACTATATTCCAAATTGGTTAAAGCTAGTTTCAGAAGGTAATATTTTTGAAGCGGCTGAGTTGTGTCATCAAACGAACACCTTACCTGAAGTTTGTGGGCGAGTTTGCCCTCAAGACCGATTATGTGAAGGTGCATGTACTCTGAATGATGGCTTCGGTGCCGTTACGATTGGCTCGACTGAAAAATATATAACAGATACTGCATTTGCTATGGGTTGGCGCCCTGATATGTCTAAGGTGGTGTGGACTGATAAAAAAGTCGCCGTGATTGGTGCAGGTCCTGCTGGGCTAGGTTGTGCAGATGTGTTGGTGCGAAATGGAGTTAAGCCAGTTGTATTTGATAAAAATCCTGAAATTGGTGGCCTGCTAACATTCGGTATTCCAGAATTTAAACTTGAGAAAACTGTAATGTCCCAGCGTCGTGAAATTTTCACAGATATGGGGATTGAGTTCCGTTTAAATACTGATATTGGTAAAGATATTACGATACAGGCCTTGCTTGAAGAGTATGACGCAGTTTTTATGGGACTGGGTACGTACACTTATATGAAAGGTGGATTTCCAGGTGAAGATTTACCAGGCGTTTATGATGCTTTACCTTTTCTTGTGTCGAATGTGAACCGACGCTTAGGTTTTGAAAAGTCCGAAGATGACTATATTAATGTAGCTGGTAAGCGTGTTGTCGTTTTAGGCGGTGGTGATACGGCGATGGACTGTAATCGTACCTCTATTCGCCAGCAAGCTAAGCAAGTTATTTGTGGTTATCGTCGTGATGAAGCGAATATGCCTGGCTCAAGAAAAGAAGTTCAAAATGCAAAAGAAGAGGGTGTAGAATTCCTTTTCAATCGGCAACCTGTAGCGATTGTCGGAGATGATAAAGTTGAAGGTGTTAAGTTTGTTCAAACTAAACTTGGCGAACCGGATGAAAATGGTCGTCGACGCCCAGAAGTTATTGCAGGTAGCGAAGAAATTGTTCCAGTTGATGCAGTGTTAATTGCTTTTGGCTTCCAGCCTAGCCCTCCTGAATGGTTGGGTGGTGTTAAGGTTGATGTGAATGATTGGGGGGGCGTTGTCGCTCCTGAGGAATCTCAGTATCCATTTCAAACCACTAACCCTAAAATTTTTGCAGGTGGAGATATGGTGCGAGGATCCGACTTGGTAGTAACCGCTATTGCCGAAGGTCGAAAAGCTGCAGAAGGTATTCTCGACTTTTTAGACGTTTAGCTTTAAAACTGATTAGAAAAGGCACGGATTTAAAGATTCGTGCCTTTTTTGTATGGTATGGCATCAAAAAGTGCTCGCCGATGTGACTAATGTGAAAGAGAATAGTATGACTGAATTAAAAAACGATCGCTTTCTTCGGGCCTTGGCTTGTGAGCCAGTTGACATGACGCCTGTTTGGATGATGCGTCAGGCTGGAAGATACTTACCTGAATATCGTGAATTACGTGCAAAGGCTGGCGACTTTTTAAGTTTATGCAAAAATAAAGAGCTGGCATGTGAAGTGACGATTCAGCCTCTTGAGCGGTATGATCTCGATGCCGCAATTTTATTTTCAGATATTTTAACGATCCCTGATGCAATGGGGCAAGGTTTGTATTTTGAGGAAGGCGAAGGTCCTCGATTTCGTAAAATTGTACGGACCGAAAAAGAGGTAGATGCCTTACCTATTGCAAATACTGCAAGAGATTTGTCCTATGTAACCGATGCTGTTTCAACTATTCGTAAAGAGTTGAATGGTCGTGTACCTTTAATTGGTTTTTCTGGTAGTCCCTGGACTTTAGCAACTTATATGGTTGAAGGTGGAAGCTCAAAAGACTTTCGTCATATCAAAGCGATGATGTACTCACAGCCCGAAGTAATGCATCAGTTGTTGGAAAAATTAGCGTTGTCTGTTATTGATTACCTAAATGCCCAAATTAAAGCCGGAGCACAAGCAGTACAAATTTTTGACACTTGGGGTGGAAATCTTAGTGATGTCGCCTATAAAGAGTTTTCGTTAGCTTATATGCAAAAGATCGTTAGTGGCTTGATAAAGGAGCACGATGGTCGGAAAGTACCGGTTATTTTATTTACTAAAGGTGGTGGACTATGGCTGCCTGAGATGGCTGGTGTAGGGGCTGACGCATTAGGGTTAGATTGGACAATGGATATTGGTAGGGCGAGGGCTTTGGTGGGCGATAAAGTCGCTTTACAAGGGAATATGGATCCTTCCGTTTTATACTCTTCACCTAAGCAAATTCGAGCAGAAGTTGAGAGAATTCTTAAATCATATGGTTCTGGAGCTGGACATGTGTTTAATTTAGGGCATGGAATTCATCAATTTGTAAACCCTGAACATGCTGGTGTTTTTGTTGATGCTGTACATGAGTTTAGTGCTCAATATCACGTATAAATACTTTAAAACGTTTCAGATGTGGGCGGATAGCAGCACATGCGTCACATTTGAAACACGCCCCCATTTAACCTTCCTGTTAGTTCTAATACAATCTTTAGTTGAACGTAAGATACTCTAAGGAATTGCAATGATACTCAGATTACAGTTATTGGTAATTTTAACATTTTCATTTGTTCTGGCTGCCTGTACAGAAGATCGAAATTTTGATACCGATAATAAAACAGTTGACATACTTCTTGATAATGCTGAAGAAATCACTCTTGAGGTTGTTCAATCTACTTATTTTACACATTTGTATTTGCCAGTATTTGATTTTTTAGGTGAGGCTGAGCTACCTGATGGTGCTGTCAAAGTTGAAAATATTAATGCACCTAATATGTTAAAAGGTTTTGTTTTGAGTTGTCAGGATTATCCCGCCCGAACGGCGGATGATTCGGGAACAGCGTTTTATTGTTATGACAGCCCTTACGGCGGAGTCGCCTTGTATAGTTTTCCTGCTGAGCAGGAGTATGTAGCAGGTGACAGGATAGAAGTAAGCTATGAAGAATTTATTAATGAATTAGGTTGGGTTAATAATGGTCGCATTAATGCGACATATTTAAAAACAGATGGTTTGAGTCGTGACTTTGTTGAAGCAGATAGCGTCTCTTGCTTGGTTAATTTACAGTCAGACTTAATTGGCAAAACTAAAATTGATGAAACTGAGTTATTGACGCAGCTATTAAATGCCCGTGGAGATGATCTAGTGGGTGATGAGACGATAAATGATGTCGCTCTTTTATCATCTGCATTGCCTACTCGCAATACTAATATGCTCCTAACTGAGGTCCGGTTAAGTAGTAAAGAGCTGAATTCCGTTTTTTCTACTTTAGAACTCAATGGTACAGACCTTAATGGTGTCACGGTGATTGATGTTGTTGGTGACAGTGTAAGGTTTATAAATTTAGTAGACGCGCTAAAAATTGAAGTCTATGGAAAAGTTCAGATTTTTGATGAGTTTGGTAGTCCAATTTTAGAGAATGGAAATCCAACTTTTGAAATTCTTCGGGATGACTCAGGTGATGCAATTTTAGATAGCAATAACGATGTGCAGTATGTTCAACAGATTTTGAGAACCGATGTTGTTGATGAAGGTGAAAAGGTTATTGTGATTAATCATTCAAGTGAGACAACAGAAAATCAAATCGCATCTATTGAGGTTGATCAAGTTTACAGTGTGGCAAGTCTCGAGGTAGATAATGTGAGTTGCCAGGGCTTTGAAAGAGAGTTGAGTGCATCATTAACAAATTTATCAGTCCGTAAAGATAATATAACTTATGGAGTTAATGGTTCACTTAGTTTGGTTCAAGGGACGAGTGATTATGTAAGTTTTTCGCGTGAAATACGTAATAGCTCGTTTACAACGACTGTAGAACAAGAAACTAGTGTCGAAGTTTATACAATGAATGATTTTTCTATTTCTTATGTGCAAGGTGTTGAGTTTGGTAGTTATGCCTTTGATTCAAGCAATGGGGGAAGTATTTCATCATCAGCGTTTCCTGGTAAGTTAGAGGTACTTCAGACTACTACTGTGTATGGGCAAGCTGGTACTGATCATCCTACGGATGGGCAGTTTGTTATTTTAGGGCAAGGTTTAGAGCGGATTTTCATTACCCTTAAGGAATTTACTGTATTTTTGGGGATTGACTATAATGGCGATACTACGGGCAATAACGCAAGCGATGTGGATTTTAATATTGAGCCAAATTGGGATGATTTAATTAATCGTGACTTTATACAGCCTGAAGAACCTTAGTAACTAAGGTGTTAAATGGTAAAATTATGTCTGTGTTTGGAAACATGAAAATCAAAGAATTATAGATGGCAAAAATTAAATCAGCTTTTGTTTGTACTGATTGCGGTTCAGATCTGTCGAAGTGGCAGGGACAATGCCCCGATTGTGGTCAATGGAATACCATTAAGGAAATAAAGTTATCTAAATCTCCTACGGCGAGAGGTGTTACTTCTGCGGGCTTCGCTGGTACTTCTTCAGAAATTCAAACTTTAGGCTCAATCGACCTTAAAGCCCAGCCCCGCTTTACCTCAGGCATTGGTGAGTTTGATCGTGTTTTAGGTGGTGGGTTAGTGCCTGGTTCGGCTATTTTGGTTGGAGGGCATCCTGGTGCCGGAAAAAGTACGCTTTTACTTCAAACAGTCTGCTCGTTGGCCATGAGTATGGATGTACTTTACGTTACCGGTGAAGAATCACTACAACAGGTGGCAATGCGCGCTAAGCGTCTAGGCTTAAATGCCGATAACTTGAAGTTGTTCTCAGAAACTCGGCTAGAGGAAATTGAATCAACAGTTAACTCTCTCAAACCTAAAGTATTGGTTGTTGATAGTATTCAGGTGATGTTAACCGACCTGATTGACTCTGCACCTGGTAGTGTTTCTCAAGTACGTGAGTGTGCCGCAAGACTGACTCGTATGGCTAAGCAGTCTGGCATGGTGTTATTTTTGGTCGGACATGTGACAAAAGATGGCTCGATTGCAGGACCAAAAGTACTTGAGCATATGATTGATTGTTCGATAATGCTTGAAGGTTCAAATGATTCACGCTTTAGGACCTTGCGTGGAATTAAAAACCGTTTTGGCGCTGTCAATGAACTTGGTGTCTTTGCTATGGTTGAGAAGGGGCTTATGGAAGTAAAAAATCCTAGCGCTATTTTCTTGAATCGAGGCACTGAAGCGATGCCAGGGAGTGCGATTACGATCTTATGGGAAGGCACGAGACCCTTACTTGTAGAGCTTCAGGCATTACTTGATGAAAGTCAGGGGAGTTATCCAAAACGTGTAGCGCTTGGCTTAGATCAGAACAGGCTATCAATGTTACTTGCAGTGTTGCATCGTCATGGTGGCGTTCATTGTGGTGATCAGGATGTGTTTGTTAATTTGGTCGGAGGAGTTAAAACGAATGAAACGAGCACTGATTTAGCAAGCCTTGCTGCAATTGTTTCAAGTTTACGGGGTATCGCATTACCACAGGACTTGGTGTTATTTGGAGAGGTTGGTTTGTCAGGTGAAATTAGGCCGGTACCGAGCGGGCAAGAGCGTATCCAAGAGGCTTTAAAGCATGGTTTCAAAAGAGCGATTATCCCTTATGGAAATAAGCCTCGCCAAGACATAGAGGGCATGAACGTGGTGCTCATTAAAAAACTGTCGGACCTATTGACCGCTCTATTTTAGGTTTTTTTGTAAGTGTTAATGAGTGCTTGTTATTAAAGTACTGTTAGCGCGTCTAATTCTCTTTTGAGCATCTCCTCACTTCCAAGATTTAGTTCAACCAGTCTTCTAAGGTGGGTCATGCTATCGATATCAATATACTTGCAACGGAAACCTAATGTATCTGCATCTTCATGAGAGAGGTTTAGCGACATAATAATGTGGGTGTCGCTACCTGAAAGATTGATGGTGGCTTCATAGGGGTCATTTTTATCAAAACAAAAGTGATCCGGCTTATGCAGCAGTATACCTCTCATTGAGATATCAAGTACTTCAGTTGTCCATTCGAGGTCATTTTGATGCAGGGTACATTCGGCATTAAATAGTATGCGACTGAATTGGCGTCGTTCATCTTGATTATTGTCATTATTATTAGCGTCGGCCATGTTTGTGTCCTTTATAAGAGCGATTTAAACTAAAAGTCAGGCTTATCCAAAATATAAGTTGAATAAGCCTTTTGTGCAAATTATTGCTGAGTTATTTCGCTTTGATGGTGCTTTTACGCGAGTTTTTTGTAATTCATTCGCGTTGGAGCTTTGGCAGTATCACCTTTGCGCTTTTTCAGGTCTACTTCATATTCGCTATAGTTACCTTCAAACCAAACAACTTCACTATCACCTTCAAAAGCGAGCATGTGGGTTGCAATGCGATCTAAAAACCAGCGGTCGTGAGAAATAACGACGGCACAGCCAGGGAATGCCAAGATAGCTTCTTCCAGTGCTCGAAGTGTTTCAACATCAAGGTCGTTGGTCGGTTCATCTAGCAGTAATACATTAGCCCCCTGCTTAAGAAGTTTAGCTAAATGTAAGCGGTTTCTTTCTCCGCCTGAAAGCTCATTAACTTTCTTTTGCTGGTCATTGCCTCTGAAGTTAAAGCGGCTTGCGTAAGCGCGTGAGGGGGTCTGGTAATTGCCAATTTGGATCATGTCATTGCCTTCACCAATCTCTTCCCAGACAGTATTGCTATTATCTAGATCTCTATTCTGCTCAACGTAGGCTAACTTGACGGTATCACCTAGATTTATTTCACCGCTGTCAGCAGATTCATCACCGGATATTAACTTAAACAATGTTGATTTACCTGCCCCGTTGCCGCCGATAATACCAACGATGCAGCCAGGAGGAATGGTGAAATTTAAATCATCAAACAGTAATTTATCCTCAAACTTTTTACTGACATGGTTCAAATTAATGACCGAGTCACCTAAGCGAGGGCCGGGTGGAATATATATTTCCATCGTCTCGTTACGTTTTTGAGTCTCTTGTGAGCTTAGTTCTGCAAAGCGTTGTAATCGTGCTTTACTCTTTGCATGACGACCTTTAGGGTTGCTCTTTACCCACTCTAGCTCTGATTTAATGCTACGATTACGTGCATCATCCTGCTTTTTTTCATGCTCAAGTCGCTGTCCTTTAGCTTCAAGCCATTGAGAATAATTACCTTCGAAAGGAATGCCGTGGCCTCGATCGAGTTCAAGAATCCAACTAGCAACATTATCAAGGAAATATCGATCGTGTGTGATGGCAACGACCGTACCTGGGTAATCATGTAAGAATCGTTCTAACCAAGCAACGCTTTCGGCGTCGAGATGGTTGGTGGGTTCATCAAGTAATAACATATCTGGTTTAGAGAGTAGCAAACGACAGAGTGCAACACGCCTTTTTTCACCGCCTGAGAGATTTTTAACTTCAGCATCCCAAGGTGGAAGTCTTAATGCGTCAGCAGCGACTTCAAGCGTTCGTTCAAGGTTATGGCCATCATTCGTTTCTATAATCGCTTCTAACTTTCCTTGCTCAGCGGCTAGCGCATCGAAATCAGCTTCTGGTTCGGCATATTCAGCGTAAACTTGATCTAGGCGGGTTAAGGCATCTTTGACGATTCTCAGACCATCTTCAACATTCCCACGTACATCTTTGCTTTCATCTAATTCTGGCTCTTGAGAAAGATAACCGACATTAATGCCAGGTTGTGGTCGAGCTTCACCAGTGTATTCTTTATCTATGCCAGCCATGATACGTAGAAGTGTTGATTTACCTGAACCGTTTAAGCCCAAAACACCAATTTTTGCACCTGGGAAAAAAGAAAGGGAGATGTCTTTAAGTATTTCTTTTTTAGGGGGAACAACTTTTCCGACCCTATTCATTGTAAATACGTATTGCGCCATATTGATTGCCTTAGACGAGTAAAAAAATTGTAAGCAAAACTTAGCGAATAATACTGTAGATGGCAATTATTAACGGAGGGAAAGTGAAATTAACTGGAATTAAGCATGATAAAGAAGCACGGAGCATGTCCTGATCGATTATTCCCGTTTTTTGCTAATGCTCTTATCTAATAAAATAACAGGAATAATGCCAACTAATACAATCACTAGTGCTGAAAGTGCGCTTTGTTCCAAGAGTTCATCTGATGCAAATTGATAGACCTGTGTCGCAAGTGTCTCAAAGTTAAATGGTCTTAGGATTAAGGTTGCAGGTAGTTCTTTTAAGCAGTCTACAAAAACCACTAGCATCGCTGTTAGTGCGCCTCGTCTAATCATGGGGATATGAACCCGTATTAAAGTGCTTAAATGGCTGTGCCCCATTGAGCGAGAAGCCATGTCCATATTTGGGGTTATTTTATCAAGGCTGGACTCAATAGATCCTGAAGCAACCGCTAGAAAACGCACGGAATATGAAAAAATAATGGCGAAAGCTGTTCCACTAAGAATAAGGCCCGTTGAAATTTGGAAATACTCTCTCATCATGCCGTCGATAAAGTTATCAAACGCAGCAAATGGGATAATAATACCAATGGCAAGCACGGCGCCTGGCACGGCATAACCGAGACTGGAAAAACCAACAAAGAAACGAGTCGCTTTATTTTTATTCATGCGTTTACTATAAGCGAGAATTAATCCGAGAATTAGAGTGATAATCGCTGCTATGCCTGCGAGTGAAAAGCTATTCATGGCATAAGTGACAAATTTACTGCTCCAGCTAATGTCAAAGTAATTGATTGCATAATAACTGAGTATTATGAAGGGGATAAGGAACCCAAATAATACGGGAATAAAAGCGAGTGCGGATGCTCCGAAGGCATATTTTCCAGTAAGTTTTATTGTTGGAATAGGGGCGCCAGGGTTTCTGGAATTAAATTGCTTTTGCTGTCTTCTGGAATAGCGTTCAAGTGAAATCAATATCACCACTACAACGACCATAAGAACAGCAATTTGTGCTGCGCCGCCTAAATTACCCATGTTTAACCAAGTGTCGTAAAGGCCTGCAGTGAGTGTACGTACTGCAAAATAGTCAACGGTGCCAAAGTCATTAAGTGTTTCCATTAAAACTAAAGCTAAGCCCACAGCAAGCGCGGGTCTGGCAATGGGTAGTGAAACACGGTAAAAAAATTGTAGTGGTGAAGAGCCTAGGCTTCTGGCAATGCGATAGTGCGAGATTGACTGCTCTAAAAATGCAGCCCTTGCAAGCATATAAATGTAAGGGTAAAGCACTAAAGACATCATTAATATTGCCCCACCCATACTACGAATTTCAGGGAACCAGTAATCTTGACTATTATCCCAGGAAAATAATGAACGGAGTCCAGTTTGAATCAAACCCGCATATTCCAGTAGATCGGTATACACGTAAGCAATGACATACGCCGGCATGGCAAAAGGCAACAGCAGCGCCCAGCTTAGCCATTGTTTACCCGGAAAATCGTAGGTGACAACCAGCCATGCAGACCCTGTCCCGATAGCTAGTGTTAATAAACCTACGCCAGTCATTAGAATAACGGTATTTTTTAAATAAGAGGGAAGGACAGTATTGAGTAGATGGGGCCAAGCGTTTTCATCAGGAAAAAAGGCAAGATAGAGTACTGCCAATATAGGCAGGCTGATGAGTAAAGCGATGACTAAAGAAGAAAAAAACCAAGGCTTCTCTTGGGTTTGAATAATCATATTATAAAAAGTTACTTCTTTATCAAAAATGCAAAAAAGACAGCGATTTGGCTGCCTTTTTATTCTATCGTTTAAATAAACGTATTAATACTATTCATCGAAACCAATCTGATCAACAAGTACTGCCGCTTGTTTTCGAAGTGCAGCGATATCACTTAAAGGTAAATGATCAGATTTGAAATCACCCCACGACTGAAGCAGACCTGATGGTTCTACTGACGGGTTTACTGGGTATTCGTAGTTTTGTTCAGAATACATCTTTTGAGCTAACTTCTCGCTCAAAAACTCCATTAACTTAATTGCATTTTTCTTATTGGGTGCGCTGTTGGTAAGTGCCATGCCGCTGATGTTAACGTGTGTACCTCGGTTCTTTTGGTTAGGGAAGGTGATATGAACGGCATTTGCCCATGCAGTTTGGTCTGGGTTGTTTATCATTTTACCGTAGTAATAATTGTTGCCTAAAGAGATATCGCAAACACCTTCTTTAATCGCTTTAACCTGGGCGCGATCATTACCTTGAGGCTTGCGCGCTAGGTTAGCTTTAACTCCTTTTAACCATTCAGTGGTTTGTTCTTCACCATGATGCGCAATCATAGATGCAATTAAGGCTAAGTTGTAAGGATGTTTACCGCTACGAGTACAGATACGTCCTTTCCATTCCGGGTTGCTAAGGTCTTCATAGTTCTGGATGTCTGCAAGATTAGCGCGTTCTTTTGACACATATATTGAGCGAGTTCGTGTCGTTAGGCCAAACCACTTACCTTTAGGGTCACGATATTGAGAAGGAATATTTTTTGTTAATATGGCTGAATCAACGTCTTGTACCAAATCTTTATTTACAACTTCAATTAAACGACCAATATCGACAGTAAATACAAGATCTGCAGGTGAGTTTTTTCCTTCGCGAGCCAGTCTTTCTGAGAGGCCTTTTTTAGCAAATACAACGTTTACATCGATACCAGACTCTCTTGTAAAAGCATCAAAAATGGGCTGGATTAGAAAGGGTTGTCGATATGAATATACATTAACTTCATTTGAAAAAGCACTACTCGTAAAAAGTGTCAGTATAAGGGGGAGGATGCTAAGGCGAACAGATTTGTATAATGGCATAAATATGGCTCTTAAAGTTAAATGTAAATCTAAACAAGAATGATTATTATGTGAAACTGAGTAATGGTCAAGCTTTTTTAGGTTAATGAAGGAATAAATTGATGTGGATCAAGCCTATTTAATTCTATACACACAGGTTATTATTCTGGGGATATTTTAATAAGGATTCTATTGGTGATGATTAGTGATTTGGCCAAAAAATTTAACGTTTTTATAGGTGTGCTAATAATTTTTGTTACGGCAGGCTGTGCAACGACAGACTACACAACTCATTATGGGATTTTTACGGCTGAGAATTCGGCAGGTGAATTAAGGCAGTTTCGTATTCACTGGCAAACCTTGAGGTACGAGGGATGGTCAGAAAACCAATTTAGAGTATTTCCTGTTGTTCTTGAAACACAATGTAGTCGACGCAAACTGAAATTTTTTGATAACTCTTTTGGTCGAAGCCGACGTTGTTTAGATGGTGATCAAGAAGGCGTTTATTATTGTGCTGATTCGAATGTAGATATGGATCGACATGGATTGGAGTTAAAAGATGATATTGTCTGTGGAACGGTGACAGATCAGTTTGGGGCGACAGATATACGGTCTCTGAAAGGCGATGTATTGATTACGCTCAGTTGTCGCCCTAAGCAAACAATGAAAAAAATCAAGGGCAAGAAAAAGAGCATTGATTTTCTTCTGAACTCAGAGCTTCCATATGTTGTCACGACAAAGCAAGTTAAGGGTCGAGACCTGGATTTGGTCATTCCTTCTCTTTCTAAACACTCTTCTATTTGTGATCCTGACGCTTAAGCTGTCAGGATATATCGAGTAATTATTCGTACTGTTACACAGGTTGCCTGTGAGATAGTTATCATTCTAACTAAAGTCAGTATTGTTGTTACCTGAGTTTACAAAACCCTACGTTTCTTGGTGGTATTCAGTTTAAATTTTGTCAAAATAACGCCCTAAATCACTTAATTGTGAAGTTTTGAAAAACTATGGGTGCGTCATGTCGACAAGCAGAATGAAAATAGAAGTAAATTACTTGAAAGAAGGAATGTATATTGCGGACCTTGACTGTCCGTGGCATCAAACTCCCTTTCCCTTGCAAGGTTTTTACATTCGAAATGATGACGATGTGAAGGCGCTAGCGGATTATTGTAAATATGTATACGTTGATGAAAGGAAATCGAGAGCGAAACATGTTTATGAGAGCAGGGTTACGTCTAAGCCTCAAGCTAAGCAAGAGTCGAATCGCTGCGCTAAAGAAAATTCAGCCTCTCAAGTGGTGATGCTTGCACCGTTGGTGATTAAATCTCCGCAAACATATCAAGCTAAAACCACGATCAAAAAAGAAGCTGCGCGAGCAGAAAAGCTTCATAAGCATGTTTATGAGGCTATTTCAGGTGTTTTTGAAGCTCTATACAATGGTGGTGAAGTTTCTATTGCTGAAACTGAGACTGTTGCCGATGGGATGGTTGAAAGTGTGGTGCGTAATCCTGACGCACTCGTTTGGTTGTCTAAAATGAGTGAGGAAGATGTCTATAGCTATCAACATTCTGTAAAATCATCTATTTGGGCTTTGGTTTATGGGCGTCACTTAGGTTTAGATAAACCGCTGCTTAAAACGCTTGCTATGGGAGTGTTGCTTTCTCATGTTGGTAAAGTGAATTTTCCTAATAAGTTACGAGATAAAACTGAAGCTTTATCCCCTGATGAACTTTGTTTATATCAAAAGTATGTTGAATATAGTGTTGATATTCTGGAGAAAATGGAAGACTTACCTGACGGTGTTGTATCAGTCGTTAAATTTCATCAGGAACGTCACAATGGTACAGGGTATCCGCAAGGTGTAACGGGAGGACGGATTCCACTTTTAGCCAAAATAGCAGGTTTGGTTGATTATTATCAATCTCTAATTAACCCTAGAGATGGCTCTCAAGGGTTATCGCCGCTACAAGCTGTATCAAAACTGTTTGAATTACGTAATATTGCTTTTCAGGAGGATTTAGTCGAACGTTTTATTGAAGCTGTGGGTGTTTATCCTACTGGGACTCTAGTAGAACTAAGTTCTCGTGAGGTGGCTATAGTTACCGGGCATAATTTAGATCGTCGTTTATTTCCAAAAGTGATGATTGTGTTAGATGATCATAAATACCCATTAAAAGATGCAAAAGTAGTCGACTTAAAAGAGTGGAATAAAAATAAAGCGGGTGACGATGGACTTTATATTTCGGAAAGCTTACCAAAAGGTGCGTATAATATTAACGAAAATGAATTCTTACTTACCGGCGCTAAATCTCGTTGGAGCTGGAAACATTTTGCAGGGTCTATAGCATCATAAGCGTTATGATGATATTAACTACGACCAAACGCCCTGCAAGCAAACTTTTCTGATCTTTAAATTTAAGAGCATCTATATACGGTGTACTTGTTTTAAAAATATTCTTGTTTTCAAGATAGTAGCAGTACTCAAATCGCAGGGAATATGAATGAGCCGGCAATATTGCCCTAAATGTAATAAGGCAAAATCGACCTGTATTTGTCAGTGGCTTCAGGTTCAATCAAATCAAACTCCTGTTTTAATTCTTCAACATACTGATGAGATAAAAAAAGCACTCGGCACTGCTCGCTTGGTTGAGCTTGGACTGGAAAGCGCAAAAGTAATTTCAAATACAACGTTCACAAAAATTGAATGCTTGAATATATTAAGTGTTTATAACGCTTCAAATCCGATTCTTTTATATTCCCAAAAAATGGTAAATAGTCCGTTTCATATCGAGCTTGATTTAAGTATTGAATCGCTCCTTCCCGACTCACAAACATCTTGTTTTGATTCAGTAATCTTGTTAGATGGTACTTGGCGCAATACACGTGAAATTTTACATAAAAATGAATGGTTACACGACTTGCCTACAATGGCATTAAAAAATGTAGGAGAGAGTCGTTATCGGATACGTAAAGCATCACAGGAAAATACTTTAGCAACGATAGAGGCGGCATCAAAATTGTTATCAGTGTTGGATGAAAACTTTGATCAAGGTGTATTTTTGAAGCCTTTTGACCGAATGATTGAGGCTCAAATAGCTAAAATGGGCGAAGCTGTTTACCGGCGGAACTATCAATAAAAAGCAATATACGAATAAAAAGAAAACTGTCTTCATTACTTCCTTGTTTTATCATGTCTCTGTATCGTTGAGTCTGTTTAATCGTTATATCTAGCGATTAAACTATTATCTGATGCTTGATTTTTGTGAAAAAGGCACAAGATATCATTGCCTATAGGGGCATCGCTGAAAGACACCGTAGCTACATAGATTTAATTTCTTTTTAGTTGAGATAAAAAATGACAAAAGCATTGGAAATATCCAAGCTATGTAAAACTTACGATAATGGGTTTCAAGCGCTTAAAAGTGTTTCTATTACCGTCGAACAAGGTGATTTTTTTGCATTACTAGGGCCGAATGGCGCGGGTAAATCGACTACTTTGGGGATAGTTTCATCTTTGGTGAATAAAACGTCAGGAAAGGTCAGTATCTTTGGTCATGACTTGAAAACAGACCTTGTTAAAGCTAAAACGTGTTTAGGCGTTGTACCGCAAGAATTTAACTTTAATCAATTTGAGAAAGTGGGTGATATTTTAATTACTCAGGCGGGTTATTATGGAATCCCTGCAGCGAAGGCAAAAGAAAGTGCCGATTTTTATCTTAAAAAGTTAGGGTTGTGGGAAAAAAAGGATATACCTTCTCGTATGTTATCTGGGGGGATGAAACGACGCTTAATGATCGCGAGAGCTTTAGTTCATAACCCTAAATTACTTATTCTAGATGAACCGACAGCAGGTGTGGATATTGAACTGCGTCGCTCAATGTGGACATTTCTAAAAGAACTTAATGAGCAAGGCACTACCATTATCCTCACGACGCATTATTTAGAAGAAGCTGAATCTCTTTGTCGTAATATTGCAATTATCGATAAAGGGGAAATCCTTGAAAATACAAGTATGAAGTCGTTGCTTAAAACGCTAAATATAGAAACGTTTATTTTGGATACAGACCAGCCTTTAACGGACGCGCCGACCCTTTGTGATTTTGTGACCCGTATAAATGATGAGGGTCAGTTAGAGGTCGATGTTAAGAAAGACCAAAATATTAGCCAATTATTTGAATGCTTAAAACCATTTGATTGGGTGGTGACAAGCTTTAGAAGTAAGTCTAATCGCCTTGAAGAGTTGTTTTTAGGTTTGCTTCAAAAAAGCAATAAAGAGAAAGTATTATGACAGCTGTGCAAATATGGGTCGCATTTACGACAATTGTAGTCAAAGAAATACGACGTTTTACGCGTATCTGGGTACAAACGCTGCTACCGCCCGCGATTATGATGGCGTTATACTTTGTTATTTTTGGCAACCTAATTGGCTCAAGAATCGGAGAGATGGGAGGCTTCGATTATATGGAGTTTATTGTTCCTGGTTTAATTATGATGTCGGTGATTACCAATTCCTATGCAAATGTTGTGTCCTCTTTTTTTGGTATGAAGTTTCAAGGAAGTATTGAGGAAATACTGGTATCACCAGTGCCAAATTGGATAGTACTAACCGGGTATGTGATGGGCGGGGTTGGCCGAGGGCTTGCCGTTGGTTTTATTGTGACGCTTTTATCGTTAGGGTTTACAGATCTTCATATAGAGCATATGGGGGTGACAGTATCTATTATATTATTGACTGCTATTTTATTCTCATTAGGTGGGTTTATTAATGCAATCTATGCGACTAAGTTTGATGATATCTCAATTGTACCCACGTTTATTTTAACGCCTTTAACCTACCTTGGCGGTGTTTTTTATAGCATCAGCCTTTTGCCTGAATTTTGGCAAACGGTTTCAAAATTTAATCCAATTCTTTATATGGTGAATACATTTCGATATGGCATTCTTGGGGTGAGTGATATCAATGTCGTATTTGCTTACGGTATGATTTTTGGGTTTATTGCTGTGTTATTTTCGTTTTCACTATATCTGCTAAATAAAGGGCAGGGCATTCGCGCTTAAAATTGGGTTTAAAATATGACAGAAGCACACGACAGCCAATTGGGAAAAGATACGGTATACGACAGCCCGTATAATCCTGAACTACTATTTCCACTCGCGCGCGAGCAGAATAGGGCTAGTTTGAATCTCTCTTTAAGTAAACCTTTGCCTTTTCATGGTGAGGACCTTTGGACGTGTTATGAACTTTCCTGGTTGAACCTCCGTGGAAAGCCCTGTGTTGGTATTGCTTATTTTCGTATTCCAGCTGACAGCCCTTTTATGATTGAATCAAAGTCGTTCAAGTTATACCTGAACTCCTTGAATCATGCGAAATTTGACAGCGTTGAAGCACTAAAAGTTACCTTGGTAAATGACTTATCTAAAGCCGCGGGATTAACTGTGTCTGTTGATGTCTGTGATGTTCGTGATCAATTTAGCGGAGTGCAGTTTAATGAAAAACAATTTGAATGTGTTGATGATTTGGATCTTACAGGCTTTGAATATCAACCAAATTCAGCCTTATTGAGCCTTGATGATACAGATGAAGTTAACTATGAGGGGTTCATGTGTTCTCATTTATTGCGTTCAAACTGTCCGGTAACAGGGCAGCCTGATTGGGGGACTGTTTATATTCGGTATCGTGGCCGAAGAATAAATCATGAAAGTTTTTTGCGCTATATTATCTCTTTTCGGCAGTGTCAGGATTTTCATGAGCACTGTGTGGAACGTATATTTACCGATATGTTGGAAAAATGTGGGTGTGAATCATTAAGTGTTTATGCTCGTTATACGCGTCGTGGTGGACTGGATATAAACCCATATAGGGCAACGTCAGACTGGACATCTATCGCTGATGATATTCGAACTGCTAGACAGTAAGTTTATTAAATATCAATAGCGACTAATCTTTTAGTTTATCAACGACGCGCTCCAAAGCACGCATGATAGGCTCTTTATCTTTTGCTGTGATTTTATCGGTATCGATGTACATAGCAAAGCCTTGTGCTTCATGTTCTATAAAGCTCTGTCCTGAGCCAATATCACGCCTGAAATCAACAATTTGATAAATAGGAACGGGGCGCGCAAAGCCTTTTACCGTGATCTCACCTTTATCGCGACACATCACTTTATCTTTTACGAGTGAAAATGTTTCGTAAGAAATAAGAATTTCACCGGGCTCAGACAAAGCTTCAAGTCGCGAGGCTAAATTAACTTCTTTTCCGATAATTGTATAATCCATTCGGTTTTCAGCACCAAAGTTTCCGACGGTTGTGTAGCCTGTACTGATACCAATTCTAATTTGCAGTGGTGTTTTAATACCTTGACCTTGCCATTTTTGACGTAATACCTTCATGTGTTTGCGCATTTCAATGGCCATAGAGACGCAAGCAAGGGTATCTTCTTTTGCACCTCGGCTAGTGGGATCTCCAAAGAAAATCATAATGCTATCGCCGATAAACTTATCGATAGTGCCGCCATATTTTAATGCAATTTGCGACATTTCATTAAAATAGGTGTTGAGCAGTTCGGTCAAACTTTCGGGTTCCATTTCTTCAGCAAGTTCAGTAAATCCTTTGATGTCAGAAAAGAAAATGGCGAGCTTCTTGCGCTGGGTTTCAAGCCGAACATCACGTTCGCCCGTAAAGATAGACTGCCAAACTTGCGGAGATAAGTATTTTGCCAGTTTGTGAGATAAAGAAATTGATAATTCGCGTTGTTGCTGGATTTGAGATTTTGCTTTATGCAAGGCTTCAGCTTGTTTGTGTGTGTAATAGGCGGTCACCGCAACAAAGAGTATCGCGCCAAGTGCGGCAACCACTTTGAGTAATATTGGTGCATTACCTGAAAATTTAATACCAAAAATTAGCGAAAATATGATAATTGAAATTAACATAACCAAATGGCCGAGTAGCCAGGTTCGTATACTGCCCACCACAATAAAACTGAAACTTGCCATGAGAACGGCAAATAGACTTGGTGTAATGCTAAAACCGTAAAGCACGATAATGAGCCCGCATAATGCCCCGTCAATTAATAATGTGTTTTCACGAGTTGCGCTGCTTTGATCTAATTTAAAGTGGCGAATGATAAAATAAAGAATATGCGGCCACAACATAGAAAGAGGAATTGCCCACACTAGTCGATCATCAAAATGACCTGTTAAAATGCCGGTCGCCATCGTAATGCTAGTGATGAGGTAAGCCAGAACGCGGCCATTGTAAGCTGGCATTACTGAAGGAGGGGAATCAATACCCATATTTATTTTCTGTTGGATCATATACTACATTTTTAGTGTGCTTTAAGAAGCGCATCTAAACCTTAAAAGATGATAATCAGCCGAAGTATTAGTTGTCATTAGGATCAAATATAGTATGTAAAAGCGATACACTACGACTGAAATAGAAACTACGCACGCCAGATTATCAGTTCCTATAGGCGTAGACAAATTTTAGGTGGAATACTCTAATTAAAAGGGCTATGTAATGAATTCAGAATTATTGGACTTAATGTGTAACAGAGTTTCAAGTCCAAGGCTTGAAGCACCCGCGCCACCGGTTGATGCGTTAGAAAAGGTCTTTCAAACAGCATTGCGTGCACCTGATCATATGTTGTTACGACCTTGGCGTTATCTTGTTGTTGAAGGGGGCGCTAGAGCGCAACTTGGAGAGCTGTTATGTGAGGCTGCACTTAAAGATTCACCCACGATGACGGTGGCGAAGTGTGATAAATACCGTTCCATGCCTTTGAGGGCGCCAATGATACTGGTAGGTATCGCTGAAACCCAAGTGCATAAAAAGGTGCCTGTTGGAGAGCAAGTGGTTTCGTGCGGTGTAGGGATGGGATATATGTTATTAGCGCTTCAGTCCATAGGGTATGGTGGTATTTGGCGAACAGGGCCGATGGCAACACACTCACTTGTTAAACAGGGCTTGGGGGTTCAAACTCATGAAACTATAGTGGGCTTTCTTTATATTGGTACGCCAAAAGGAGAGCTAAAGCCGGTGCCAACGTTAAAAGCTTCAGATTACTTTCATAAATGGGGGGCTTAGCCAGTTTAATATTTTTATTAACTGAATTACCTTCTTGTTTTATCTTACCTCTCCTTATTCCCACTAGTCATTCCCGTTACATGCTTTCTAATATGTCTTGGGAATGATCTTGCCGTTGTTTGAATTCAATATTTATAACCCATTGAATATAAAGAGTAATATATATTGGCATTGCATTTGCTAATAGATAATTAATTAAAATATTTAATCGAGTTAGTCGACGATTTTTATTTCGTGAGTTGTTTGGTGGTTATGTCGCGCTATTTATTTTAGAGCGTGATGTTAGGTAATAATTTTAACGCCAAGGTATCGAAATAAGCAGGAGATAAAATGGCAATTTCATTTGAAAACGCACTAGGTATTCATCAAAAGGCTCTAGAAGTCAGGGTTCAGCGCGCTGAAGTGCTTGCTAATAATTTAGTAAACGCAGACACGCCAGGCTTTAAAGCAAGGGATATTGATTTTAAAGCAATTCTTGGCGGTGTTCAGTCGGGTCAACAGCCCGGTGGGCAGTTAGCGATGTCTACGACAAACGGTAAACATTTGCCTCAAGGCGGTAATGACGGTTTGGCCGGATCAAGTGAGTTGCTCTATCGGGTGCCTAGTCAGCCATCTATTGATGGGAATACCGTCGATACTCAACAAGAATTGGCTGAATTTACTAAAAATACAATGCAATATCAGGCGAGCTTCCAATTATTAAGTGGAAAGTTTAAAGCTTTAAATAATGCGATTAGAGGTGAATAACGATGTCATTAACCAATATATTTGATATTGCCGGTTCTGGCATGGCGGCACAGTCTCTTCGCCTTAATACGACTGCCAGTAATATTGCCAATGCCGACAGTGCAAGTAGTAGTACTGATGAGGTATATCGAGCTCGAAAGCCTATATTTTCAGCGATTCAACAAGATGTGATGTCGCAAGCACTGGGTGGGCAGCCTGGCGCAATGTCGGGTGGGTTATCGGCATCTCAAGGTGTTCAGGTTGAAGGAATTATAGAAAGTGATGCACCATTGAATATGCGTTTTGAACCGGATCACCCGCTGGCAAATGATGGGGGATACGTCATGTATCCGAATGTGAATGTGGTAGAAGAAATGGCCGATATGTTATCAGCCTCAAGAAGTTTCCAAACAAATGTTAGTGTGATGGATTCAGCAAAAACGATGATGCAGCGACTACTAACTTTGGGCCAATAAGAGAGCGGAGAAATTTATGACAGATATTAATACTAATTCCGCCGGTGATGTGCTTTCAGATTATCGTTACGAGCCAAAAACTGAAGCCTCTGGTGATAGTGAGCTGGGCAAAAATGAATTCATGGAATTGATGATTGCGCAAATGGAAAACCAAAACCCATTAGAGCCTCAAGATAATGGCGAGTTTATTTCACAGTTAGCGGAATTTTCTTCGCTGGAAGAAATGCAAAAATTAACCGGGACGGTTGAAAACTTTGCAACTCAGTATCAGTCAACGCAAGCGCTGCAGGCTTCCGCAATGGTAGGGCGAACGGTGTTGGTGCCGGGAACAGAGTCTCCTTTAGCGGCTGATGGAACGATTAGCGGTATCATTGAGCTGCCTGAAAGTACGGGTTCTTTAATTGTGAATATTTTTAATGGTTCGGGTGAACTGGTGAATAATTTTAATATGGGGCAACAATCTGCCGGTACGGTTCCTTTTGTCTGGGATGGTACAAATAGCGACGGTGAGTATATGCCTTATGATGACTATTCCTTCAAGGTTGAGGCGAGCCAAGGTGGTGAAATGAGGCAAATGAACACTTTGTTATCTGCCAATGTGAACAGTGTTTCAATTGGGCAGGGTGGTGAAATAACACTTAACTTGTCGGGAATGGGATCAATTCCGCTAGAAAACGTACGTGAAATTAACTAACTGTTCATTTAATGAAGTGAATGAGTTGTCAGTAAAATTAAATAATTATTTAGTAGAGGTGTCACATGACATTTAATGTCGCGCTAAGTGGGTTGAGAGCATCCGCCACAGAGTTGGAAGTTACCGGTAATAATATCGCAAATGCGAGTACGGTAGGGTTTAAACGCTCTAGAGCTGAGTTTGGTGATGTTTATGCCAACAGCTTTTTTGGTGGTGGTACTAGTACTGGTGACGGGGTCTCGGTGCAGAATATTCGACAGTTGCATAGTCAGGGAAATGTTAGCTTTACGGATAATAGCCTGGATTTAGCGATTACGGGTAATGGTATGTTTGTACTGAGTGATCAGGGTGAGGCCAAGTATTCTCGTGCGGGTCAGTTTGGTGTTGATAAAGATGGCTTTTTGGTGAATAACACGGGTATGCGGGTACAGGGCTTTCAAGCTGACTCAACAGGGACGGTATCTGGGGTTTTAGGTGATCTGGTGGTAGAAGCAAGTAACTTGCCGCCCAGCAGAACGACTGAGGTTGCAGCAGTTTTTAATTTAGACTCAGCTGAAGAGATATTGTCGCAAAGTGGCGCCACAGTCGACTCTGATGGTACATCTATTGGTGTGGTTCAGGCGGGTACGAACAATGGTTATTTGACTCAATCTATTGATGTGACTTTTGCGGATGGCTCAACGAGTCAGGTGGTGACTGCTGCGGATGCAAGCGCGGGGGCGATTGCTTCACAGTTTGGTTTGTTAGATGGGGTTGAAGCTTCAGCGACGTCGGAAGCAACGATTGTGGCAGGCAGCTTTACCAATGCCTCAGGGGTGATGAATATCACGCTGAATGGTATAAATTTTCAGCCGACGGGTGCCACTATAGCGGCGCAGTTAGCTGATTTGGGGACAAAAATAAATGCCTCATCTTTGGTTGGGGTGACAGCGGTGATTGAGCAGGCGACGGGGGATCTTCGTATTATTCAGGATCAGGGTTCTGATTTAGTCTTTGGTTTTGCAGGTGGTGGGGCGGATAGTTTTGAAGTAGAAGGTACTGATCCCGTGCCGGTAGCTTTAACGCTCAATACTGCGCAGACGCAAGCGACGGTCGGTGGAGCAGTAAATATCGTGCTAGATGATGGTGTAACCATGGCGAATGCAGCAGGTCCAGGTCCTGGTTCGATTATTACGGACTTTACCGGGGCGCCTTTTATTAATAACCAGTTTTTGCCGGCTGACCCAGGTACCTATAACCACGCTACGTCTACTAAAATTTATGATAGTTTGGGTAATTCTCATGTTGTATCAACATATTTTGTAAAGCAGGAGACTGTGTCGTCTTCGAATAATACGTGGCAAATGCATGTTTTGATTGATGATCAGGATGTCGGCGATCCCTTGATTGGCACAACACCGTCTAGGGCGACGTTTAATTTGGTTTTTAATCCAGACGGCAGCATAAATGATGCATTGACTGATGATGTACTCATTTCAAATTGGGATCCACTTGATACTCAAGGGAATCCAAACGGCTCGTATCGCCCGCTTAATGTTGTGGATGGCGGGGTTTTGCCGATTGATGCGTCGGCTCAAAACTCAAACTTTGAAATAGACATCGATAGTTTGACTCAGCGTGGTAGTCCTTTTGCGGTTAATGATTTCAGCCAGAACGGATTTACGACGGGCCGGTTGGTTGGATTAGATGTTGATGCATCTGGGGTTATTTTATCGCGTTTCTCTAATGGGGAGTCTTTAGTGCTTGGGCAGGTGGCTTTGGCTAACTTTAATGATGTTGAAGGTTTATCGCCTGATGGTTCCTCGACCTGGGTGCAGACCTCCGCATCGGGCGATCCGATTGTTGGTGCGCCAGGCACAGCTTCTTTAGGGGTGCTTACTTCATCGGCAGTTGAGCAGTCGAATGTTGATTTGTCGAATGAGTTAGTTAACCTGATTATCGCGCAGCGAAATTATCAGGCGAACTCTAAAACTATTGAAACAGCCGATACAATTCAGCAGACGATTTTGAATATATAAATAAAGTTTTAACAAGCTTAGTACAGGTCGCTAGTCGGGTTTTGGCTTTAAAAAAGATAATAGGCATAAAATCTGCATATTATCTTTTATGACAGAAACCTGACAAAAAATAGGCAATCGTATGGATAAGGCACTTTATATCGCCATGAGTGGCGCTAAGCAAAATATGTTGTCGCAGGCAGCGCATGCGAATAATCTCGCGAATGTAAATACTACGGGTTTTAAGGAGGATTTTGCTCAGGCGCGTAGTATGCCTGTTTATGGTGAAGGTCTGCCAACACGGGCTTATGCTTTAAGTGAGCGTCCGGGTACTAATTTTCAGCAAGGTTCGTTAATCCAAACGGGAAATTCCCTGGATGTCGCTTTGAAGGGGGAGGGTTGGATTGCTATTCAAGCGGCGGATGGTTCTGAAGCCTATACCCGCGCCGGAAATTTGTCGATTGACGTTAATGGTCAGCTTAGAACGGGGGCGGGTTTTCCAGTGTTGGGCGACGGTGGTCCATTGGTTATTCCTCCAGCAGCGACAGTAGAGGTGGGGGCTGATGGCACTATTTCGGTCATTCCTTTGGGTGGTGAAGGTTTGGCGCAGGTAGATAGGATTCGTTTAGTGAACCCCGAGGCAGGTTCAATTGAAAAGCGTGAAGATGGATTAATTCACATGAAAGAAGGTGCTGCTCAGCCAGATGTTGATGCGGCAGTGCGTGTTGAGCAAGGCTTCCTCGAAGGCTCAAATGTTAATGCGGTTTCCTCCCTTACAGATATGCTCTCTTTATCTCGTCAATACGAGCTCCAAGTAAAATTAATGGGCCAAGCTGATCAAAATAGTGAAGCGGCGGCACGTTTGTTGCAGTTCTCCTAGTAAGACCTAAAAACTGTCAAAAATGCGGCATTATGTTGCTGCTTTTTGCACCACTTTTTAAAAAGTTTAGGGTCGAATTGAATCGTTGTTCGAATTTCAGTTTGGAGAAAACCAATGCATCCAGCTCTCTACATCAGTAAAACAGGACTTAGCGCTCAAGATACTGCGCTAACCACTATTTCAAATAACTTAGCCAATGTTAGTACGGTCGGCTTTAAGAAAGATAGTGCGGTCTTTCAAGATTTGATGTACCAGGTCAAAAGAGAACCTGGCGGCTTAAACTCCCAAGATTCCCAACTCCCATCCGGTTTACAACTAGGGACGGGGGTTCGTGTCGAAGGCACAACTAAACAATTCACTCAAGGCTCGATGGAAGTCACTGAACAGGCTTTGGATTTGGCTGTGAATGGTCGGGGTTTTTTTCAAATACTGCTCCCTGATGGCACGACTTCTTATACTCGAGACGGTCAATTTCAAGTCAATTCTGATGGCGAAATTGTCACGGCGAGTGGTAATCGTTTAGAGCCCTCGATTACTGTTCCTGCAAATACAGCAAATATTACGATTGGTGAAGACGGAATTGTCAGTGCCACAATAAATGGTGAAACAACTGCGCAACAAGTTGGCCAAATCGATACGGTTGATTTTATTAACCCTCAAGGATTGAAAGCGATTGGTAATAATTTATTTAGAGAAACTGAAGCGAGTGGCGACCCACAAACAGGTACGCCAGGTTTAAGCGGGTTTGGTGAGATCAAGCAGGGCATGCTTGAGCTATCAAACGTAGAGGTCGTTGAAGAGCTCGTGAGCATGATCACTACACAGCGTGCTTATGAAATGAATTCAAAAGTTGTGTCGACCGCGGATCAAATGCTGCAATACATTACCCAGAATTTATAAGGTCGATGAACAGATTAATAGGAGGACTTATGACAATTAAATCGTATAAAAAAATTATATTTTGTAGTGCTACGCTTTTCGTGTTGTTGGTTCTGCAAGCGTGTACGGCAATTACTCGCGATCGCCCAACACCTGATGACCCTGCTTTTGCTCCGATACATGCGCAATCCTTACAAGCTGGCGCAATGGTTACCGGAGCTATTTATCAACCGGCAAGAAATTTTAGTTTTTACGGTGACCAAGTCGCGATTAATGTGGGGGATATCTTAACCGTCACCCTACAAGAAAATACGAGTTCCTCAAAAAGTGCCGATACCAGCTACGACAAGGATGATGAAGTTACATTCAATGAGGCCATGATTTTAGGTAATTTAATTAGCGGGAAGGGGATGAGTTTAGAAACGAACCCTAGCTTTGAACGTGCGTTTGATGGCAAAGCTTCGAGTGATCAAAGTAATAGTTTAAGTGGCAGTATTTCGGTCACCGTATCGGAAGTATTACCTAATGGTGTACTGCGCATTCAAGGAGAGAAATGGCTGCGTTTAAATCAAGGCGATGAATATGTACGTGTCACAGGTCTTGTCAGACCTCAGGATATTGGTACAGATAATACGATTCCTTCCTCAAAAATTGCTGATGCCCGCATTGCTTACGGTGGTACTGGTGAGTTTGACAGTGTGAATCGACAAGGTTGGTTATCACGCTTCTTTAATAGCGAATGGTGGTTCATGTGAGAAACTATATATCGTTGTTTTCAAAGCAGTCAGGTTTAATGATGTTAGCTTTCTGCTTGGTGAGTTTTGATTTAAGTGCTGACCGTTTAAAGGACATTGCGAATGTACAAGGTGTTCGTGCTAATCAGTTGGTGGGCTATGGTTTGGTCGTTGGCTTGAGTGGAACGGGTGACAATACGCCATTTACCAGTCAAACATTTAGAAACTTGATGACTAAGTTTGGTATTACTATTCCGAATGGCGTTGATCCAAAAGCAAAGAATGTGGCAGCAGTTTCGATTCATGCAGAATTACCACCTTTTGCCAAACCAGGGCAAAAAATTGATATCACGGCGTCCTCGCTGGGTGATTCAAAAAGCTTACGGGGTGGTAGTTTGATTATGACACCACTGAAAGGCGCTGATGGTCGTGTTTATGCCATGGCTCAAGGAAGTTTAATTGTAGGTGGTTTTGGTGCTGAAGGTGCTGATGGCTCTTCCATTAAAGTCAATGTACCCAGTGTCGGTCGCATTCCGAATGGTGCAACCGTTGAACTAGCAATCGCTTCTCCCTTTCATCGTGGTGACACCTTAACGTTTGATCTTCATCGGGCAGACTTTACCACTGCAATGAACGTGACAGAGCAAATTAATGATTTACTCGGTCCAAATACAGCTTATGCACAAGATGCTAGTTCGATTACGGTTAAAGCGCCTCGTGACGCTTCGCAACGAGTTAGTTTTCTCTCGATGTTAGAAAATTTAAATGTTGAAACGGGTGAAGAGGCAGCAAGAGTTGTGATTAATTCGCGTACGGGAACCATTGTCGTGGGTAGAAATGTCAAAGTACTACCGGCTGCCGTGACCCATGGCAGTTTATCGGTCACCATTAGTGAGTCTCCAGAAGTGAGTCAGCCTAATGCCTTTGGTGATGGCGAAACGGTTGTGGCTCCGCGTTCAGAAGTGAATGTGGATCAAGGGCCCAGTCGAATGTTTCAGTTTGGTCCAGCTACGACTCTAAGCCAAATTGTTCAAGCGGTTAATCAAGTCGGGGCAGCGCCTGGCGATATTATGGCGATACTTGAAGCACTTAAACAAGCTGGTGCACTCAAAGCCGACTTGATAGTGATATAGGTGAATACGATGAACTCAAATAACTTATCGTCGCTTGGCCAAACTTCTGGGTTTGATCAGTCATCCAAATTGTCTGATTACAATAACCTGAATGGCCTTCAGTCTATAAAGCATCAAGCTAAAACAGACAAAGAAGGTGCTCTGGATGCGGTGGCAAAGCAATTTGAGTCTATTTTTGTTTCGATGATGATTAAAAGCATGCGTGATGCAAACAAAGGCTTTTCTGAAGGAAATTTATTGCAGAGTTCGGAGTCTGATTCATATCAGCAAATGTTTGATAGTCAGCTTGCCGTTTCTTTATCGACAGGTAAAGGTATTGGCTTAGCGGATGTCATTAAGCGTCAATTGTCAAAAAGTACCTTGGGTGTTGATTCGGGCAATGGCCCGAAGAATTTTGAGTTACATAAAACCTATAATTTAGATGACTATAATCGTCAATCACTTTTACCTCGCTTAAGTAATGATGATATTCGGCAAGCAATGACTAAAGTTGAGAACAGTCTACAAGAAATTGCTAATTCATCAGCATTAGAGTCAGAATCAGCAGAGCAGGAACTTACGCCTCCAAGTGAAATCGATTTTTCAAGCCCTGATAAGTTTATCCAATCGCTTTACCCCTATGCTAAAAATGTAGAACAAGAAACGGGTATTGATGCTCGGTTGATGTTAGCGCAATCTGCATTGGAAACAGGTTGGGGTAAGCATCAGATAATGAAAGAAGATGGATCACCTAGTTTTAATTTATTTGGCATAAAAGCGCAGCAAGGGTGGTCTGGTGATTCAACCAATATTACCACTACAGAGTATCGTGGCGGCTTGGCGATGAAGGAGCAAGCTAACTTTCGGTCTTATCAATCCTATGGTGAGAGTTTTAAGGATTATGCAAACTTTTTGAAAGATAATGAACGTTATAAGTCAGCGTTACAGCAAACCGATGACCCGAAAGAGTTTGCGCTTGCTCTACAAAATTCTGGCTATGCAACAGATCCGAATTATGCCAGTAAGATCAATCGAATTATGGATCGTTATCTTAATGATGTCACCGGCGGTGCAGGTAATACAAATGTGAACGGGGGAGATAACTAATGGCTGATTTAATAGGGATTGGTTTATCTGGTTTACGTTCACATCAAACGGCACTGTCTGTTACCGGTAATAATGTCGCCAATACGAATACTCCAGGTTATAGCCGTCAACAAGCGATATTCGTTGATAATCCGTCTTTACTTACGGGTGCTGGGTATGTAGGACAGGGAACATCCATTGATAATATTACGCGTATCTCTCAGAATTTCTTGACTGAGCAAATTCGATCCGATACGACGGTGTATAACGAACGTAATGCCTTATTACAGCAGGCTGAAAGTATTGATAATTTACTTGCTAGTACAACGACTGGTTTATCCTCGGCAATGAGTAATTTCTTTCAATCATTTCAGGGCGCGGCAGATGACCCTACTTCTATCCCTCAGCGCCAGCTATTACTCACCCAATCTGAAGGTTTGGCTGCTCGTTTTCATTCATTGAATGACCGCTTAAACTCACAAGCAAATACGATTGAATCAGAGCTGGAGTCTGCTGTTGCATCTATTAATAGTTTGTCGCAAAGCCTCGCTGAGTTGAACCGGTCGATTGCAGTGTCTCCTGGGGCAAGTCAAGGGAGTCAACCTAATGATTTGTTAGATGCGCGTGATGAGGTATTAAGGCAGCTTTCGGAATTTGTATCAGTGTCTACTTTCGCGCAGGGTACTGATGGGCAAGTGAACGTTTTTATTGGTAATGGGCAGCCGCTTGTTGTCGGAGATATAGCAGCAACGCTTGACACTATCCCTAGTCCATCAGATGCAAGTCGTTTGGATATTACTTTATCGGTCTCAGGTACTGCTCAAATAGTCACTAGTGGGTTAAGTGGAGGGAAGATTGGAGGATTACTTGATTTTCGGGATAATGATTTAGCCAGTGCGATTAACAGCATGGGGCGTATTGCGCTTGTATTGTCTGATACAATAAATGAGCAGCATTCGATAGGTATGGATCTGGAAAATAATTTGGGCGGATTATTTTTTAATGATATAAATTCTGAAACCTTCGCGCGTAGTCGGGTGTTTGCTAACAGTGATAATGCGCCGCCTGCAGATCAGTTAATGCGCATCAATATTACTGATTCGAGCGCCTTAACCACCGATGATTATGAAATTAAGTTTGAAGGGCCTTCTGATAGTGATTTTGTGATTGTTCGAGGGAGCGATAATGAAGTCGTCTTAAAATCTATATTGCCAGACGTCTATCCGGCCAATGTCGAAGTGGATGGCTTTCAGGTTCAATTTGAGGCCGGTACGTTTAAAGTAGGTGATCGGTTTACTGTTCAGCCAACTAAAACAGGCGCCGCCGATATAAATTTAAACATCGATCGCGTTGAAGAAATTGCTTTAGCATCGCCTATTCGTGCCGATGCTAGTATCGGTAATACCGGCAATGCACAGATTGATCTAGGAACTATGCTGGATGTCGTGAACCCTAATACCGGTCAAACTATTCCCCTATTCGCAACACCTGGTCAGCTGAGCCCGCCATTAGCGATTCGTTTTGTCACTGATACCGTATATGAAGTGTTGGATGCCAGTGATCCCGCAAATTTAATACCTTTAAATCCACCAATTAATAATCAGCATTATAATCAAGGCCTCACCAATACCCTTTTCACAGATGACCCAGGTGAGACGTTGGTGACCGCCGCTGGCGTAGATTCTTTAACTGTGCCTGTTCCAGTTGCTGGGCCACTATTGAACGGTTTTGGTGCTCAAAATTTATCGGTGCTTTCGCGTGACCTCGTCACGGGTGTTGTAACGGCTCAAACGGTGGCGATAGCGGCAAATGAAGAAGCCTCTTCAATTGCCGAATCTTTACGATCGGTTCAAGGAATTCAAGCGAGTGCTTACACACAGGTTCGAATAGATAATTTTGTTGATGACGGTGATCCCAACCCTTTAGAGCTTGAAATTAATGGCGAAGTCTTAACGATTCCTACAGGCTCAGTGTTTGGGCCTGACGCATTAGCTGAAGAAATTAATAATAACTTAGTACTTCAAGATTTAAACATTTACGCGGTAAGCGATGGTATCAGTGTAGAAATCTATGCTTCGACAGGTAAAGATATTCAAGTGGTTGTGAATGGCTTGGGTGATAGTGTTGATGTGAGTAAAGTTGACCCCTACAGTGCAGGCGCTCCAGTATTTAGCACTCAGACTGTGAGCTCAGGACAGGGGGTTGCTGTGGGTGGATCGATTGACGTGACGTTGTCGAGTGGTGTGAGCTTTACGTCTAGTGTTTCATCTGTGTTCGAGCAAGCACCGGTAGGTGAGTCAACTTATCTGGGTTTTCAGTTTGAGCTACAAGGTGAACCTAAAAAAGGAGATAGTTTCACGATTGGATATAATGAGGATGGCGTTTCAGATAACCGTAATGCATTAGCCATTGCCGCTTTGGAAACGCAAGGGACGGTAGCAAACGGAGTGGTAAACTACGGCGATGCTTACTCACAAATTATTGAAGAAATTGGCACGGTCACAAATAGAGCTCGATTAGATACGGAATCGGCAAAAGCGCTTCTAGAACAATCTGAGAACAATCGGGAGTCAGTTTCGGGGGTTAACCTAGATGAAGAAGCAGGTCGCTTGATTCAATATCAAGCCGCATACAATGCATCGGCTCAAGTGGTTTCTATCGCTAGAGAGTTATTCGATACTTTGTTGTCAACATTTAGATGATTCTAGATCATGCTTTTTAAGGATTAAGTAGGATATTGTTATGAGAATTTCAACACAGCAATTATTTAACCGTGGTCTTGAACAAATACAAGATGTCACGGCTCAACAGCAAAAGACGCAGTTGCAGTTGTCGACGGGTAAAAAAGTATTAACACCTGCTGATGACCCTATTGCTTCAGCGCGTATTTTGGAGTTAAACCAAGAGCTGGCGATAAATGAACAGTTTCAACGTAACATTGAGCTTGTCGATGGTCGGTTAGAGCTGCAAGACGATATGTTGGGAAGTATCGACAATGTTGTGCAGAGAGTTCGAGAGTTAGCGGTTACTGCCGGGAACGGTATCTTAAATGCAAGTGATTTAAATTCAATTGCTGTTGAGGTGGAAGTGCTGCTTGACCAATTAGCGGGCTTGCTTAATTCACAAGACGCAAGTGGTGAATATCTATTTAGCGGTTTTCAGGGCGGGGAAGAGCCCTTTCAGAAAAATATATCGGGAGCCTATACGTACGAGGGAGACGAGGGACGCCGTTTTGTTCAAGTAGGGCCGAGTGTTTCTATTGCTTCGACTGAAAATGGTAAAGAGATTTTTCAGGATATAACCGTAAATGAAAATACGTTTTATACCCTCACAAATCCAACGAATCAATCACAGCCAGCGGCTCAAATTACAACCGGGCAGGTGATTGATCAGGTTGTATATGATGATTTTTACCCTGAAGATTTAACGATTACCTTTAATACGCCTACGGATTACAGTATTACTGAGGCTTCAACAGGTAGAGTTGTATTGGCAAATCAATCTTATGTCTCGAATGACCCTATTTTGGTGAATGGCATTCAGTTTGAAATTTCAGGTGCGCCGGTGGCAGGCGATAGTTTTTTTGTGCAGTCTTCTGAGAAGCAAGGCGTTCTGACAACGGTTGAAAAATTTGTGTATGGTTTACAAAATTTCAATACGACCGAAACGGGACGAGCGGCCTTTTCAAGTGCCATTGAAAGTGCTCTGTCGAATCTTGATAGTGCGGAAACCTCTATTCTCGAAGCAAGAAGCCAAATAGGTGCGCGTTTAAACACCATTGAAACGACCAAAGAACAATTGTTAGATGTTGAAATCCTTACAAAGGAAATTTTAACAAATATTGAGGCCGTTGATTATGCTGAAGCGATAAGTTTGTTGTCTATTCAGCAGACTACATTAGAGGCTGCTTACTCTTCTTACTCTCAAGTGACTTCTTTGTCGCTGTTTGATCGGCTTTAGCCGCTGACTTCTTCGTTTTTTGCTCGTTTAAGCGCGTGATGCAGGACTGTAGTGTGCTACTAATACGTGTCTGGTTTTTTATCATGGCGAGTTTAGGCCAAGTTGAACGCTCCCCCATTTTTAGTAAATAATCCCGCTCTTCATTGCTTGGGTTTATCATAAACTTTAGGTACCAGTTTGGCGGAAAATTTGGATGAATATTAATGTCACCCAAGTAATCTTGATCGAATAAAAGAGAGGCGTGATTTAACCAAGACCGCCAAGGTTGTTTGGTGAGTCTTCGTCGTGCCACCTTTAATAAAGTATTGCTTTGAGCAAGTACTGAAGTGGTCGCTATATCTTTTAGTGTTGCGGTGATGCCGCCTTGCTGGCGATGCGAGATAAAAGGCACGATATGTGGATTTGCCTGGCTAACAATAAAGTAATTAACATTGTTTAGCCTGCTAATGCGCTGCCGGGGAATATCGCTGGCAAAAGAACCGTCTACCCAAAGTTCGCCTTTTAGATAGGGAATCACTTTTCCCTCAGATGAACGCTCCTCAAGCTGGCTTGCAGGAAATAATCCTGGAACAGAACACGACGCTTTTGCCGCAGAAGTAATCAGTACATTCGGTGCCGTCTGGTGATTTAAAATACGTGGTTTTAGTCCGGCTCTGGCTGGTGAAACGGTAATGCTGACTTCACGCCCTGTTTTATTAAAGGCCTCTAAAAATGTGTAGTCACCGATGTTGGCTTCAAGGCATTGTTGTAACTGTTTTGGGTCAAGTAATGCCTTTTGTAACCAAACTGAGCGGATGGATAAAATTTTCAAGGGCTGATAATGACTATCATCAGGCTTGCTTAGCAGCGTTTTTATTTCATGATCATGGTGCGAAGCTAGTATACCTGCGGTAATCGAGCCCATGCTGGTACCGGATATAATGTTTGGTAGTAAGTTTTGGTCTAGTAGTGTTTTGATGACCCCGTTATGAAAAATACCAAAGGTACCGCCGCCACTTAACATAAGTGCTGGTCGGCCAAAATTTTTCTCAGCTTGTGTGAGTAAAATCAACTTACTTTGTTCGCTAATGCCTGGTAGAGGGTTATCACAGAGTGTGTTTAGCGCAAGAACGATAATGTCTAGATAGCGCTCTATAACCTTTTTAGTACCACAAAGTGCTTGCTGATAAAGGCGCTCGCCATCTAACTCACCAAGCGTTCGATATAAGCTTTCTTTAATGAAAGCAACAAGCTCAAGGTGATTTTTATCCTCTATGAGGGCTTGTAGTTTATTTGTATGTAACTCTAGTAATTGGTATGGGTAATCATTGGATTGTTTGAGGTTACGCCAAGCTGTCATGCCGGTATTTATATCAATGTCAGTGGCTATTTCTAGCCACTGTTGATAAGTCTCACATTCATTAAGGGCTTGATTCAATTGGCGTAATGAATTCATATTTACAGAATTTCTCGATCATAGAATTTAAGTATGTAAATACTAAGCTGCTTTGACGCGCTGATCACTATTTTTTTGACTGCTTAGCTTTAGTCCTGAAACTGCATTGCTCGATTTTTTGTTGATTAGATTTTTTACACTATGAAGTTTAGTCGCTCCGGCTTTTTGCTTTTTCGTGAAAAAACGACCGATTTTTTCGCTGACCATATCAGGAACTGAATATTTAACAACGTTGGTTGCAACTGTTTTGAGCATGGGTACCATTTTTCCTTTTTGGTAAGGGATACCGTAGCGACCACAGATTTCCTCTACTTTTGGTCCCATTTCACGGTAGCGCCAAGCAGGTAAGTCTGGGTAAAGGTGGTGCTCAATTTGATGGCTTAAGTGTCCGCTCATAATATGAACTAATAAGCTACCTTCAAAATTACTAGAACCGAGTATTTGCCTAAAATACCACTGACCTTTAGTTTCAGCTTCCATTTCCTGCTCAGTAAAGGAGTAGTTTCCCTCAGGTAGGTGCCCACAATAGATAACGGCAAAAGACCATAGATTTCTAATTACTTGTGCGGAAACATTGCCAGCAAGGACTTTTGGCGCAAAGGGACCAGCTAAAAGAGGGTAGAGAACATATTCTTTTAAAGATTTTTTGCTTGATTTAAGTGTGTATTCTTTTATCTCTTGCAGTAATTCACTTTTTGACAGTAATTCAGCGTGTTCCTCTTGTCTTAACCATTTTGGAAGAACGTATTGCGTAATTTGCAAGTCATATAGCGCAATAGAGTGCTCAAAAACTAAGGCACTAATAGGGCTGATAATGGGTTGTAATAAATGAATAGGTTTCCATTTTATGTCGTCAGAAACCCGAAACACCCCGAAACCAAAATCTACATCTTTGCCAATCACATTAGTATAAGCGTGGTGGTGGTGATTATGAGCGCGTTTCCAGTTTTTTGCGGTGCCTGCTATTGTCCATTCATAATCGGAATTAAATTTATCATCTTTCATGAAGTCATACTGGCCATGAATGACATTGTGACCAATTTCCATATTTTCTAATATGTGTGCAGCACTCAAGCTTGCGACACCCAATGCCCAGCTAACAGGTTCAAGGCTAAAGTGAATAAGCAAGCGCCCCGAAATTTCTAGATAACGCTGCATTTCGATTATATTTTGAATATGATCGATATCTTCTTTGCCCATTTTAGCTTCAATAGAGTGGCGTAACTCATCTAGCTCTTGCTGAAAATCATTTATCTGCTGAGATGTAAGTTCAGGCTTGTTCATAAGTGCTTTATTGGTTTGTGACTTGGTCATAATAATGTCCTAAAAAAAGTATTTACAGCTCAATCGTGGTGGCAGTTTTGGCAACAGAAACACAGGGTAAAATATAGTCACCTGCATCATTAGATTCTTCGCCTGTCATTAGGTTTACAGTTGTACCTGAGGTTTTTTTGCATCGACAACTGCGACATATACCAGTCCGACATGCTGAAACAGGTTTTAGACCTGCTGCTTCAGCTTCTTCTAAAATCGTTCGCGATGGGCTTGATTGAATACTTTGAGTTAATGATGAAAAACTTAATTGAGCTGAATACCCTAACTGGGTTGCAGCGCTTAGATCTGCTGTGAAATTCTCAAGATGTAATTGAGACGGTTTGAATTTTAACTGGTCAAGAATTTTAACGGTGGCTTTCATAAAAGGCTGAGGGCCACAAAGATAAATTTCTCGCTCGTGTAAATCTGGCACAATCGTCGATAACTGCTTTTTACTGATTCTGCCTTGGTAAAAATCATTATTAGAATGTGTTGTTTGTGCATTTTTTAAATGCTCAACTGAAAAGTGAGTTTTAATGTTTTCTTTAGCAGCAGATAAATTCTTTAGCTCATTATGAAAAATGATGTCGTCATCACTTTGAGCGTAGTGCAAAAAGGTGATGTCACTTCGGTTGCCCGTTTGAGCTAAGTAGCGAAGCATTGACATAAGAGGCGTAATACCGCTTCCTGCTGAAAGCATTAATAACTTTCCTGAAGGCTGATAGGGTAAAACAAAGCTCCCTTGGGGCTGGCTAACGCTAATTTGTTTTCCTTCGACCAAATTCTCAAACAACCAATTTGAGGCTAAACCCTCATTAACGCGCTTTACCGTGATTGAGAATTCTTTTGCTGGTGTTGTATCAAATGTAAGCTCAGGACTAGAAGATAAGGTGTAAGTTCTATTGACTGTTTGACCATTTGCATCAAATTCAATATTGATATGAGCGCCAGCTTTGTGTTGATTTAATGTTTTTTCAGCATTGAAAAAATAGCTCTTAGTGTCGTGTGTTTCTAGTTCTATACGTGTCAGTGTTGCGGTAAGGTGTGGAAGCGCATCATTGTTTGTAGATTGTTCGTTTAGGGCTAATACGTCATTATTATAGAGAGCTTTGAGTGGCGAAATAATCGCATTCAAACTTTTATTTAATGCTTCCGGTAAAGCACTAATTGTTTTTGAAATGTTGATTGTTGTGTCCATATCTAGCCTTTACCCTTATAATTTAGGTGTACATTTGTATACTGGAATTCATCTTAATGTTTTCAGTGTACACTTGTCAACTTTAAGTTGTCTTGAAATGTTAACGATTTACATAGCGCTTATCGATAGAACATATTGATAGGTTTCGGATTGGCTTTATGGTGGCTTGGGCTGATGTCTTTGAGTGTTTTGGTGAGGTAAATGATACAGTGTTGCTAGGGTGGGGATAGAGGGGGGGGAGAAGAATTCAGTGTTCGAGTGTGTTTATTTGGGCGCGGCTTAACTTTTGTTTGGGCTTTCCCAAGCGGTCACTTGGTCTCGACCATTATTCTTGGATTGGTACAATGCGATATCAGCATGATGAATGAGTGCTTCAGCGCCTTCGGTCGGTGTTTGCGTAAGGCTTGCAACACCAAAGCTAGCAGTAATAGCGATTTGTTGATGATTTGAGTGCAGGTTTGTATGTCGAATAGCATCACATAATGATTGAGCAATAGACATCGCATCTTCTAGCGGAGTGTCAACGAGTAATATAATGAACTCTTCGCCCCCAAAGCGAGCAATTAAATCACCTGAGCGCGTAATTTTGTTTTTAAAAGTAAGTGCTACGCTGCGTAAACAGTCATCTCCTACTTTATGTCCATATGTGTCGTTTACACTTTTGAAGTGGTCTATGTCACATATTATGGCTGAAAGTTCTCTGTTATGCCTTGCTGCACGCTTAAACTCTACATTCAGCCGACTTTCAAAGTGTCCCCGATTGAAAAGCGTGGTAAGTGAATCCGTTGTGGATGCAAGTTCTAACCTGCTATTAGCATTTTCTAGTTCTAATAATGCTTTTTGCATGGTTTTGGTTCGTTCTTCAACTTTTAATTCTAATTGGTCATTTGCAAAGACTTTTGATTGAAGAAGTTGTTCTTGAGATTGGCGAGCAACTATTTCACTTTCAAGTGAAGAGTTTTGGGCGTTAATCCTGAGTTCTTTTTCTCTATTAAAGCGATTAGCTAATGCAAATGATAAGAGTGATACCAAGCAAACAACGCCAATTTGCCCGGCATTATTCGTCCAAAAATTGGCAGGAATTAATCCAAATTTTACCGCGCCCAAAATACTGATACCAACAAATGTCGCTGTCCACGCCAAGCAAAAATAACGCGCGTCAGGATCACCTTTAAATAATGCAATATAGCCTAAGATGAGTGACATGCTACAAGTGATCATCGTAATAGCACTGGTGAGTCTGATAGTGAAACTGTAAGGAATCAGAAAAGTTAGCAATAATAATACGCCTGAAATGAAGGCAACGATGGACATTATTTTATAGGTTATAGGGTTTCTTTCTTTAAGTTTTAAGAACGAAATCATTAGCATTAGTACACTTAAGTTGCTTAATGCAATAAAGGTAGAAATAGAGAAACTATTCCAGTCTAGTTGGTTGGGCCATAAATACGCAAAGCCGTAGCCTTTTAAGCAGATTTGGAAAAACAAATACCCAAATGAGAAAAATACATAATATAGATAATTAACATCTCTAATTGAGAAAAATAATAAAAGGTTATAAATCACCATAATCCCAATAATACCAGCCCAGATGCCTTGCAAGAAATGTTCGTCTGCGGTGGCTCGAGCGTGTGCTTCTGATTGCCATATGATTAGTGGCGCTTCAACAGTACCTGCCGATGCAACGCGCATATACATTAAATTATCACCGGGTAGTAAAGTGAAGGGCATAACAAAGTTTTCATGTTGAATCGGGCGTGCGCTGAAGGGGTATTGGTCGCCAACTAAATGCTTTGTTTGAATTTTAAAGTCTAAGGTCTGATATATTTCGATATCATCAAGAAATGGAATGGGTAATTCAATATAGATCTTGAGATCATTTGGACTGGTGTTGTTGATATTAAACTTGAACCAATATGCCGTATTAGTAAACCCAAAGTTGGGTGAAGACCGCTCAATCTTTGCCCAGCGCAGGCGATTTTTGAGCGTATTTCGAGCTGTATTGCTCTTGACCGTACCCTTGTCCCTTGCATCGCTTTGAAGAATAGATGCAATATTCTCAAGATGCTCAGGATCTTTCATGTGCAACATGCGGGCTCCTATTGATACAGGAGCTAACATGTCTGGAGAGTAGTCGGTCGTTGGAGTAGGTAAGGTGTCGCTACTAGCCCAGTTAGGGCTAGTAAAAAGAACAAAGATAAATACTTTGTATAAAAGGCAAACAATTCTATGCACTGACAAACCTGATTTTATTAAGAAGCAGCTATAATTGCTTTAAGTATAGGCAAAACTTAGTATTCTGCTCAAATTAGTTAGAGATATCTAAACTTACCGGGCAGTGATCAGACCCCATGATGTCATTTAAAATGTCTGCGTCTTGAATATTTGTTGTCAGGCTGGCAGAGGCTAAAAAATAATCGATACGCCAGCCAACGTTTCTTGCTCGTGCACCTGCTCGATAGCTCCACCAGCTATATTTAACTTTTTCTGGGTTTACATGCCTAAAAGTATCCACTAAATCAGCTTCAATATAATGATCTAAGCCATCAATTTCAGCTTGTGTATAGCCTGCGCTTTTATTGTAATTTGGTTTTGGTCGTGCAAGATCAATATCTCGGTGAGCAACGTTTAAATCGCCGCACACAATGATTGGTTTGCTTTCTTCGAGTTTCTTTAAGTAATTAAGAAAGTCAGCATCCCACTGTTGACGGTATTCCAAGCGTTTAAGTTCACTACCTGAATTAGGGGTGTACACCGTAATTAGAAAAAAGTTTTCAAACTCTGCTGCAATTACACGACCTTCAGTATCATGCTCTTCAATGCCCATGTCATATTGAACACTAATCGGTTTTTGCTTGGTTAATATTGCGGTGCCTGAGTAGCCTTTTTTTTCAGCTGAATTTCGGTATAAGTGATAACCTTCAATTTCTTTCAAAGCTTCACTGACTTGTTCGTCTTGAGCTTTCGTTTCTTGAAGGCATAAAACATCTGTTTCCATACTGTTGAGAGAAGCGATGAAATCCTTTTTCATGACTGCACGAATACCGTTGACGTTCCAGGAAACTAAGCGCATAAAATAACCTTTGTTGTACAAAGCAGTGTTTGTATAAATACATGTGTAGTAGCCTCAAGTTTATACAAGGTGATCTAGAGGCATCGAATGCGGAAAGTGTATTGTATTATGCTAAAAAAGTGTATGAAATATTACAGGTGGATCTAAGTATAGAATCTCGCTGTAAAATTTTTATAGTGAACTTAGCTTGTGTAAATGCTAGTAGCCAGAGCGATTGACTTTTTGTTGGAGGGTAAATATGAAGTTTAATGATGTTTTACGGCAGCGTCGCAGTATGCGCGATTTTTCATCTAATCCTGTACCTGAAGAGATTTTAGATAAGATTTTGGATGCAGCTTTGAGTTCTCCAAGTTCATCAAATACTCAGCCATATCGTATAGCGGTGGCAAAAGGTGCTGTTAGGGATGAGATACGTAAAAATTTGACGAAAAAGTTTATAAAAGCAAATAGACTTAATCGAATGACTTTGCCTAAAAAGGTAGTTCATGGTGTTGTTGGTGGATTGTTTGGTGGTGTATTACCTGACGGTGACTTTAAAGTTAACGTTAATTACCCAACCGAATTAAAAAAACGTGCAGTTGAGTGCGGTGTGGGTTTGTATAAAATACTCGATATCAAGCGATCAGATTTACGGGCAAGGGACCGCCAAATGCAGCGAAATTTTGAATTTTTTGATGCGCCCGTAGCAATATTTTTGTTTGTACATGGAGAGCGCGAAATGTTTAGTGCACTTGATGCAGGAATGTTTTTACAAAGTTTGATGCTAGCGGCAACGGCTGAAGGTCTAGGGACGTGTGCGCAAGGTGCGCTAGCAACCTGGGCCAGTCCTGTACGTAAACAGTTTAATATTGATAAAGACTATAAATTGATTTGTGGCTTGTCTTTGGGGTATCCGACAGAGCACGTTGTAAATAATTATCAGCCAAAGAAGCGAACGATTCACGAATTATGTTTTAAAGAAAAGAGTTAAAACGATTAACTTTAACGGAGGTATCGTTATAATTTGTGAGTCTCTAACGGGCACTCCTACTGAATGTTTGAGCCATAGTTGTAGGAGTGGTGTTTCATCCGATTTATAGGAAGCTTAGTTGAGCTTTTTTATAAGTTCATGCTGTTCAGGCTTTAGGCGAGGCCCGTACTGACTCACAACCTGTGCTGCGGCCTTGTTTGCTAAAGTTGCCGCTTCTGAAAATGATTTTCCTGCGGTAACCGCATATAAAAAAGCACCTGCAAACATATCACCAGCACCGTTTGTGTCGATTGCAGAAACAGATTCTCCGGCGATTATTGTTAATTGCTCACCATCAAAAACCAAGGCACCTTCTTTGCCTAGCGTAATCGCAAATGTTTTAGCGCTAGCTTTCATCGCCTCAGCAGCTTGCTCAATATTCTCAGTCTTGGTCCAGCTTAGCGCCTCATCTTTGTTACAGAAGAGTAAATCAACCTTTGCGCCAATCATTTCCTTAAGGCCGTCGCCAAAAAATTGCACCATGCCAGGGTCTGATAATGAAATAGAGGTTTTGACGTTATTTTGTTCTGCAATCTCGCGTGCTTTTATCGCTGCAGATTTTCCAGTAGGAGAGGTAACTAAATAGCCTTCCAGATACAAATACTCAGATTGTGCGATGGCGTTATAGTCAAGCTGTGACTCGTCAAGCGTTTCACTAATGCCCAAAAATGTGTTCATTGTTCGTTCAGCGTCAGGTGTGATCATGACCAAGCATTTACCTGTTGTACCCGTTGGTAAATCGTTTTGTTGAATGCTCACACCTGCAGCTTGAGTATCATGATGAAAGAATTGCCCATTTTCATCATTCGCTACCTTGCAGGAGTAGAATGTTTTTGCACCAAAATAACTGGCAGCGATGATTGTATTACAAGCAGAGCCACCACTCGCTCTTTTACTGCCGATCAAATGCTCCTTCATTAATTCTAAAAGTTCATTTTGACGAGCTTCATCAACTAATGTCATCAAGCCTTTTTCAATATTGGCGGATTGTAAAAATTCATCGGTGACTTCAATTTCTGTATCGACGAGCGCGGCACCTAAGCCATAGACATGGTATTGTTTCATGATTTTTTCTTCTACTGAGTAAACAAGGAAGTGTGAGGGATTATATACGCCTAAAAATTAGAATTGCAAAACCGTTTTGACTGATTTAGATATTGTTCGCGTTAATGCGTTGTGTGAGCTTGACGATTGACGATATTAAATTTAAATAAAATGATCGAGTGGCGACATCGTGACCGTTTTTTTTAGTTTGAAAAATATAGCGGTAAATAGACGGCCATGTTAAAACAGAGTTCAGAATTAAGTAGGAGTGAGGTCCGTTGAATGAATAGGCGTGTGTGGATATTAGCGATAGCGGGTGCTTTGGGTTTGTGTGTCGCCCCAGTGGTTGTTTTTATTGGAGGGATTGTAGGGGCGACGCTAGCGCCAAGAGTTGAACTTGCGACTCTGCCGGTGGCTTTTATGGTCGTTGGAACTGCGCTCTCTGTATTACCCGTAACACGGTTTATGCAAGTGTTTGGGCGTAAGAAAATTTTTATTATTGGTGCCGTAATTAGTGCCATGGCTGCATTTTCCGCTTCATATTTTATTTCCGAGCACAATTTTTGGGGGTTTACTGCGGCCGTTGCATTCTTGGGGGGGGGCATGGCTGTCATCCAACAATATCGCTTTGCTGCGATGGAAAGCGTTTCTGTCGAACGTATGGCAAGTGCGGCGTCATTTGTATTGTTAGGTGGGTTGATTGCGGCTATTTTAGGGCCGGAACTGGCTCAGCTTGGCGAACACTTATTTGAAACTGCATTTTCAGGGTCTTTTTTTCTGCTTGCGTTTGTATGTTTAGCGGGCGGCTTTTGTTTGTTTTTTTATCAGTCGACTGACACGTATCAGGTTGAAATTAATGAAGGTGCGACGAAAGTCGAACGTCCGTTAAAGGAGATTATGCAGTCACCTATTTTTTGGGTCGCGGTGTTAGCTGCAGCGATTGGTTACGCCGTGATGAGTTATATTATGACTGCTACACCCGTTAGCATGCATGTCATGGAAGGGCATTCTTTGGGTGATACAAAGTGGGTTATTCAAAGCCATATATTTGCTATGTTTTTACCGTCGTTGTTTAGTGGACCTTTGATCGACCGTTTTGGCGCAAGTCGGTTGATGATAGCTGGATTGTTTTTATATAGTCTTTGTATCGTAATCGCTCTCTCAGGACAGCAAGTGATGCACTACTGGGGTGGGCTTGTACTGTTGGGGTTAGGCTGGAATTTTTTGTTTGTATCGGGAACAGTCTTATTGCCCAAGAGTTATGAGCCCGAAGAGCGTTTTAAGGTTCAAGGCTTTAATGATTTTTTTGTATTTGCGCTTCAAGCGTTGGCATCCCTGTCGAGCGGCGCCATTATTTACAATTATGGCTGGGCAAACCTAGTGTTGCTGGCATTACCTTTTTTATTACTTCAATTACTCGCTATGTATATGTGGCATGCTGGGAATTTAAAACGTCAAGGTCGGTCTAATGAAGTTTAAACTCGTTTTAGTGCTTACTTTTTTGTCGGTAATGCTCGTTGGTTGTGCAAGCACACCACCGAAAAACCCTGAAAACATTTGCGAAATATTTAATGAAAAAAGAGATTGGTTTGAAGCGGCTCAAGCTTCAAAAGAACGCTGGGGAGCGCCAATTCATATACCCATGGCTATTATGTATCAGGAATCTTCCTTCAGATATGATGCCGCTCCGCCTATGGAATATTTCTTATGGATTATTCCAATTGGACGGGCGAGCGATGCTTACGGTTTCTCACAAGCCAAAACCCCTGTTTGGGGGGAATATGTTGATGATGCGGGCAGTTTTTTTTCTGATAGAGATGATTTTGAGGATGCGGTTGATTTTATCGGTTGGTATATGAATAGAACTAACCGAATAAATAAAATTTCTAAATGGGATGCTTATGCACAGTATTTAAACTATCACGAAGGTCATGGCGGTTATCGCCGAGGCTCGCACCATAAAAAGCCTTGGCTGAAAAAGGTCGCAAAAAAGGTGGAGGCGAGAGCAAAGCGCTATAGTGAACAATACTGGGATTGTAAGAAAGACTTGCAGCGAAACTGGTTTATGAGGTGGTTGTTTTAATTATTTATAATTTATGTCGCTTGGTGTATCGGTGATAGGGTCTGCAAAACACAATAAAGAGCTATGGTAATATGCCAGCTCTACATACGTTTAGGTTTGATTTCATGAATACTATAAGAACGATCATATTTTCTGTGACCCTCTGTTTAACCCTATTTGCTTGCTCGACGACGACTTCTGATGTTCATCAAATCATTGAGGCAGAAGATCGCTCATCTATTCAAGGGGTGCAATTAGTGATTGGGGGGGGGAATATTCAACTTACCTCTCAGACTAGTGGTAGCATTTTTACACTACATCAAAATGCTGAAGAGGTTAGACGTGTCGCTGAGTTAGTAGCGCAACGATATGGATTTGCCGTCGTTGAAGAGAAAGTTTCTTCAGAGCTCAATGAAGATGAACTTGGAGACAACCCGATTAAAGAAATAACCTCTGAAACGAATGAACAGGGCGATGTAAATACAGGGTTCTATATAGATATCCTAACAGCAATGCCTGACGGAGGCGCGTGTTTAGAGGGTTTTTCTTCAGTGGCTAAAAATCTAAGCTTTACTGCTTCTGTGTTAACGATTGGTATTGTGCCCGCTTCAGCAGAGCATTGTCTTATTGTGAAAGCAGCGCTTTATCAATATCAAGATAATCAACGCGTTTTAGTCGATGAATTTAGCTCTAATCTTGGTCGTGTTGGCGTTTACGTTGGTGCGAATAAAATTGATAATTATCAATTTAACGTGAAGAAAAGAGATGAAGTTCGGAGTTTGGAAGTATCCTTCGGTGATCTTTTAAATACCATGTTGGCCGAAGAAGCGTTTGAACAAAAAGGTCACGATACCTTTTGATTGTAAATAAATTATCAAAGTAAACAGGAAATTTTAGTCTCGATTCGTTAGAATGTCGTCTATATTTATATTTTTACTGGAGGAGGCGATCACGAGTTGCCTTTCTATCAGTTTCTTTGGTTATCCTACCATCACAATTAGAGGGAAAAATGACAACAGAAACATCTAAGATTATTTATACTAAAACAGATGAAGCCCCCGCTTTAGCCACTTATTCTTTACTTCCAATCGTGAACGCTTTTTCCTCTGTTGCAGGAATATCGGTTGAATCGAGCGATATATCATTAGCTGCTAGAATATTGGCCTCTTTTCCTGAAAAATTATCTGAGGAGCAGCGTGTTATAGATGCTCTTTCTGAATTAGGCGACTTAACCCTTACGCCTGATGCAAATATAATTAAATTACCAAATGTCAGTGCATCAATTCCGCAGTTAAAAGCAGCGATTACTGAACTTCAAGAACAAGGCTTTGATATACCCTCTTACCCGGATGAAGCTGAGAATGATGATGAAATTGCAATTCAAGCAAAATACTCTAAAGTTTTAGGCAGTGCCGTAAACCCTGTATTAAGAGAGGGTAATTCTGATCGTCGCGCACCAGCGGCTGTAAAAGCTTACGCAAGAAAACACCCACATTCCATGGGAAAGTGGAGCCAGGCATCTCGCACGCATGTTGCTCACATGAGACATGGTGATTTTTATGATGCAGAGGTATCAACGGTTATAGAAAAGGCAGGCAATGTTCGTATTGAATTGCTTGAAGAAAATGGCACCACAACAGTATTAAAAGAAAAGACTGCTGTTATTAAAGACGAAGTGATTGATGGCATGTTTATGAGCGTTAAAGCCTTACGTCAGTTCTTTGAAGAAGAAATGGAAGGTGCGAAAAACGCAGATTTATTATTTTCTTTGCATGTGAAAGCGACCATGATGAAGGTATCTCATCCCATCGTTTTTGGTCATGCAGTTACCGTATATTTTAAAACCTTATTTGAAAAACATGGGCAAAAATTTGATGAATTAGGTGTGAATCCTAATAATGGATTAAGTAACGTTCATCAGAATATTGAAAGCTTGCCCTATTCACTTCGTTCTGAAATTGAAGAAGATATACGTTCTTGTTATGAGCACCGCCCTGAAATGGCGATGGTTGATTCAGATAAAGGTATTTCGAACTTACACGTACCGAGTGATGTGATCGTTGATGCATCGATGCCAGCGATGATTCGTTTAGGCGGAAAAATGTGGGGTACAGATGGTAAGTTAAAAGACACTAAAGCCGTTATTCCAGAAAGAACGTATGCCACTATTTATCAAGAAGTAATCAATTTTTGTAAGCACCATGATGCATTTGATCCAACAACAATGGGTACTGTACCAAACGTAGGCTTGATGGCTCAAAAAGCAGAAGAGTATGGTTCGCACGATAAAACTTTCGAACTTCAGGAAAGTGGAACAGTACGTGTAGTCGATGATGCAGGTCAGGTATTACTCGAACATAAAGTTGAGAAAGGTGATATCTGGCGAATGTGTCAGACTAAAGATGCGCCAATACAAGATTGGGTGAAGTTAGCGGTTTCTCGTGCAAGAGCAACCGGAATGCCTGCTATTTTCTGGTTGGATCCTGAACGTGGTCACGATGCTCAAATGATTAAAAAGGTAAATACTTATCTTAAGAATCATGATACAGACGGTTTAGATATTCGTATAATGTCTCCTGACCAAGCTATCCGTTTTACGATGGAGCGTTTAATTCGCGGTAATGATACGATTTCTGTGACCGGTAATGTATTACGTGACTACCTGACTGACTTATTTCCTATTCTTGAGTTGGGCACAAGTGCAAAAATGTTATCGGTTGTTCCGCTTATGGCAGGCGGCGGTTTGTTTGAAACAGGTGCCGGTGGTTCAGCTCCTAAACATGTTCAACAATTTGTCGAAGAAAATCACTTGCGCTGGGATTCATTAGGTGAATTCTTAGCGATAGCTGTTTCATTGGAAGATCTAGGCATCAAAACTAAGAATGCAAAAGCGCAAATATTAGCGAAGACTCTAGATCAAGCTACATCCAAATTTTTAGAGAATAACAAATCACCCTCACGTAAATCCGGTCAGTTAGATAACCGCGGTAGTCATTTTTATCTAGCAATGTACTGGGCACAAGCCCTTGCAGAGCAAGATGAAGATGAAACGTTAAAAACTTGTTTCAGTAAGCTTGCAACAACATTGGAGCAAAATGAAACGCTAATTATTTCGGAACTAAATACAACGCAAGGTCATCATGTTGATATTGGTGGGTATTATCACCCTGATGTTGAGAAAGTGACCAAAGCAATGCGTCCGAGTGCCGCATTTAATGCAGCGATAGATTCATTATAGTTTTTTAGTTTAAACCGTTCTAAGTTATGTAAAAGTCGGGTAGCGAAAGCTATACCGGCTTTTTTGTTTTTTGCCTTACTTTTTATAATATTTGGGTGCTATTTATGCCGTTTAAAGATGAACTATTTGAAAAAATCGCGACCGATCTTATGAATGATGGCGTATGTGTGATTGAAAATGGCGTGCCTGAAAATATTACTAAAGAACTGCAAAAACATGTGCGAAATTTAAAACTTGACCAATTTAAACCAGCAGCAGTCGGTCGAGGAGATAGTCTGGTAGCCGATCGTCAAATTCGTAGTGATGATATTCATTGGATTGATGGCAATGATGAGGTCGAAAAAGCATGGCTAATGTGGATGGAGGAGCTACAGCAATATTTAAATCGTCATCTCTTTTTAGGTTTATTCTCTTTTGAAAGTCACTTTTCGCATTATTCAGCCGGTGACTTCTATGAAAAACATTACGATGCTTTTAAAGGGCAGGCGAATCGCATACTCAGTGTAGTGACTTACCTAAATGAAAACTGGCAAGCTGAAGATGGCGGTGAATTGCTGGTGTATGACGATGGTGAAAAAGGCAATGAGAATAATGTAATTCATACCGTATCGCCTGAAATTGGTACTTTAGTCATTTTTCTTAGTGAACAGTTTCCACATGAAGTATTGCCAGCAACACAGGATCGATACAGCATAGCTGGTTGGTTTAGGGTAAATGGTTCAGGTAAAAGAAATATAGACCCACCACGCTAAAGATATGGTCGCTTGCCTGGTTTGTTAGGCATCAATAGCGACATAAATAACAGCAAGGCTAATATGCAATTGCTTGAATTTAACTAGGTTTTTAAACGTCATATTGTTGCATATTGATCGACCTAAACTATGCTAAAAGTCAATGTGTTATTCGGTGAAACATTCTTTATCGCCTCATATTGCAATAACAATTAGGATTTTCATAAATGAAGAACTCGCTTAGTTTCAGGTTTAACCTCTTAACCAGTGTACTTGTAATTGTATTGTTGGTTCTATTTGGTATTTATAATCAGGTTCAAACTCGTAGTGTATTAAAAGTAGGTTTGGATAAACAAATTGAAGCCTCGGTGTATCGTCTTGAACATAGCCTACCATCTACTTTATGGAACTTTGAAACAGAGCAATTACAAAATATTGTTCTGTCAGAAGTGACTGCGCAAGAAGTTCAGGGGATTTTTGTATTTGATAAGTCTAATTTGGCTTTTGGACGCATGATAAATGCTGACGGCGAAATTATAGAGGCTGAGCTGCCTAATGATATTAAGGCGAAGAAAGAGGTTGTTTTAGTTTATGATGACGAAGGAACCAGAAATGAAGTAGGACGATTAATTGTAATTATGGATGAGAGTGCGATCGATAACCTCTTAAGAGAGTCATTGATACGTATCATTATTCAAATTGTATCGATGGTTGTTTTACTGGTTGCAGTCTCAACCATATTACTTAGAAAAATAGTGATTGTGCCTTTAGAAGAGCTGGGTCAGGCTTTAAGTGATATCTCTCAAGGTGAAGGTGACTTAACCAGGCGTTTGTCGGTAACGGCTGATAATGAGATAGGCAGTCTTGCTAAAGACTTCAATATCTTTGTCGATAAAATTCAGTTGTTAGTTCAGCAAGTCGTGGGCTCTATGGGGAGTATGTCCGAATTGATTCAAGATTTGGTAGATGTTGCCCAAAACACGAGCCAAGGTGTACAAGCACAAGGTCAAGAAACTGAGCAAGTCGCGGCCGCTATTAATGAAATGAGTGCAACGTCACAAGATGTATCAAAGAATGCGGGTAGTGCTGCAATATCGGCTAGTAGTGCTGACAAAGAAGCAATCGAAGCAAAAGCGGTTGTTGCAATAACCATTGACTCAATTGGTTTGCTCGCTAATGAAATTGAAAATGGTGTGCAAGTGATCAATGACTTAGAAGTTGATGTCGATAATATCACCTCGATGGTAGGTGTCATTCAAGGCATCGCGGAGCAAACAAATCTGTTGGCTCTAAATGCAGCGATTGAAGCTGCACGAGCAGGAGAACAAGGTCGGGGATTTGCCGTCGTCGCAGATGAAGTTCGGTCATTAGCGAGTAAAACCCAATCTACCACTGAAGAAATTCAAGAGATGATTACACGTTTACAAAATGGTGCTCAAAGTGCTGTTACGGTGATGCAAAGTAGTAAAGAAAAAGGTGCAAGTACGGTTCAGGAAGTGAATAAAACGGATAAATCACTTGAAGATATTGTACTGGCTGTGTCGACTATCAATGATATGAACACCCAAATTGCCAGCGCCGCAGGGGAGCAAACGCTCGCAATAGATGAAATAAGCCGAAGTATTACTAATATTGCCGATGTTGCAGACCAGACGGCAAGTGGTGCCCAAAATACAGAAAACTCATGTGTTCGCCTTGCTGAGCTGGCTCAACAAATTAGTCAGCAATTAGGACAATTCAAAGTTTAATTCTCTTTACTAACTTTTAGTTTTGCATTGTTTACTAATGCACTCAATCGGGCGTTTTACGTAAATCATGCGTATAATGCCTTTTTTATTTTTAGTGTATTAAATTAAGGTATTTATATGGCGAACGAAAAAGCTTTACTTGAGCGTTGTGGTGGAAAGTGTGAGTTGTGCTCGGCGGAGAGTGAATTATCTATCTTTGAGCTTCCTCAATCGGCAGGTCAAGGTGATTGCGAAATTATGCTGTGTGATGTTTGCCAACAGCAGTATGCAGCACATGTGGAAGAAATAGATAAAAACCACCTACGTTGCCTTAGTGATAGTATGTGGAGCCCCGTTCCTGCTGTTCAAGTATTAGCCTGGCGCTTACTTAAACGACTTGAAGCAGAGAGTTGGGCGCAAGATTTGTTCGAAATGTTATATCTTGATGAATCATTATTAGCTTGGGCTGAAGCGGGTGCTCAAGAAAACGATGAGCGTACTAGCACCCCGACGAAAGACAGTAATGGCGCAACACTTCAGGCCGGCGATACGGTGACTATTATTAAGGACTTGAAGGTAAAGGGTACTAGTTTTGTCGCAAAACAAGGTACTGCAGTAAGAGGGATATCATTGACTGATAACCCTGAGCATATTGAAGGGCGTGTAAATGGCACGCGTATTGTTATTCTGACGTGTTTTGTTAAGAAATCATAAAACTTTATGCGAGTGAGGGGCATAAGGTGCCAATTCGCGGTTAATGACGGTAGTGTTTGGCATTGTGGTAAGTATCAGGGTCAAAGTCGGGGTAAGCGTGTTGCCGCATAACGGTGGCAATGGTGCTATATACTTCAACCCAAGCAGTTCTTAAATCAGGGGTGAAGCCATTGCCTAATCCTGTTTTTAAAGCAAATATCAGGGCATTTCCAACAGGCGTGTAATCATCAGCTGTTACACCATATGTAATGTGTTTTGTCGCTAATGCTTGTAAAACAGGAATTAAGCTATCGATATCATCCAGACTTTTAACCGCAATTTTTAATGTCGCCATTAACTTCTTCCCTTGCTCTTTCATATCGCCTTTAAATAGCTTTTTTAGAGAAGGGTCATATTCAAATAACTTACTATAAAAGAGATCTGCTGCCTGGTCTGCAATAGGCTCTACCTTTGCAAAGCTTTCTTGGACTAATAATTTTTGTTGTGGTGTTATTGCCATGCTTGTTTACTCTTTTGGTTAACCTAGACAAGATTAAGCGTAGAATATAATGAGCGAAATTCAACTAATGCCGTTGATATGGATAAGCAACCTTAAGTGGAATAATTTACAATCATGATATTCAACATAGTGTGGTAATAGGCAGGAAATTTCGATGGCATGATTAAATGCTATTTAAAACCGATAATAAGCCCAGTTTGAATACAGCGTTGCACAACCACATCCAAGCTCTGACTGAAACTTAGTTCGGCAATTTCACCAAATGTAGCATTTTTTAGAACAGCTGAGATAAATGTAGTCTCATCGTCGCTTAACTCATCGATGCGCATACCTAAGTCCGCACTTCTCCAAATTACCAAATTTACGCCGCCATCATCTAAATCAACCGAAAGATCGTCACTATAATCTGCTTGGTTTACCTGCCAAATTTGTTGAATAGGGTAGGGGGATGATAGTAAGTTTGCAGAACTAACAGGGCAAAATTTTATCGAAGGTAGTGCATGTTCTTGTATGTTTTGTAGCTCAGTTAAAGGGTGGCAATGGAGCGAGGTAGAATGCTCGTTGCTTGCATTAAAAGCTTTATGCCATAACCATTCCAGTTGTGCGACATCAGCAAGATAGATAAGTGTTTTTGCCGGCTCGAAATCAGCGATATAGGCCGGTAAGTATTCACCATAATTGCCAATGTCAGGTGAATTTGAAGGATAGTTTTTTAAGTAGCCTGCTACCATGTGAGTAAAGTACTTTTCACCCACAAGCTTAACGCAAACGGGGTAAATATTGGTGAGCCCTGTCGTAATTCCGCCTAAAATACTTCCTCTATAAATTGATAAACGATCGGATTCTTGGAGCTGCTCAGTGTTCAAAATGTAAGAAGAAGCATTTGTGATATTGTTTACGCTTGGGTCAAAAATACCGTCATAAAATGCTTCTTGAAGTTGTTTTAAGTCTTCAATCGAGTGAACTTTTTTATTACCCACTATGTCAGCTCCTGTATTAGCTTTTCGGCTTTTAGTGCTTCTGCTTGGAGTATTGTAAAATCTGGAATGTCAGTGTCCCACTCGATCAATGTAGGAATAGCTCCAAATCGTTTTAGGGCTGTCTTGTATAAGTCCCAGACTGGCGGGTGTATTGGATAGCCATGGGTATCGAATAAGTAATTTTCCATTTTCTCATAACCCGCGAGATGAATTTCTTTTACCCTATTTTCTGGAATAGCACGCAGATATTCATTGGGATCAAAACCATGATTTATCGCGCTGACATATATGTTATTAATGTCGAGTAATAAGTTGCAATCACACTGTTTGCTAAGTTTTGAAATAAACTCCCATTCAGTCATTTCTGTCGCATGAAAATCTAAATAAGAAGAGGGGTTTTCAACTAATATTTCACGCCCAAGAAAGTCTTGTACTTGGTTTATTCTGTCGGAGATATGTTTTAGAGTGAATTCAGTATAAGGGAAGGGGAGTAGGTCGTGAGTGTGTTGCTGATTTACAGAGACCCAAGCTAAGTGGTCAGAAACATATATCGGATCGAGCCGATTGATGAGTGCTTTTAGCCGAGCTAGGTAATCCATATCTAATGGGTCTGCTGAGGCTAATGACATACCAACGCCGTGTAATGTTATTGGATAATTTTCACGAATTTTTTCAGCACGTAATATGGGTAAACCACCGTCAGACATGTAATTGTCACTGAGTAATTCAAACCAGGGAATATCAGGTTTTGTATTAAATACCTCTTGATAATGACTAGGTCTTAAACCTAGTCCTGCACCTTGAATAGTGTTGGTATTGAATTGACGGGTGCTCATGAAATTACTCACTTGTATACGTTCTATTATGTTATTAATTGGCTTATCAGACTTTATAAGCTAACAATAGTTCAATGTGCTGCTGCAGATCATCGCTGATATTCAGTCGAGGCCATTTCGATTAAGCGACTTCGGGTACGTTGAAACTCAAACGTTAAACTACCCTCTGTATATAAAACTTCTAAAGGGGTTGAGCTACTTAAAAATAATACAACTTTTTGATCATAAAGCTCATCCACTAAAGCAATAAAGCGTCGCGTCGCATCATCCATATTCGCAAGCACTACTTCACGTTCGCCTATTAATCCTGAACCAATACTACCATCCTCCGTGCCTCGAGCCTTAATTCGTTCAAAACTTTGACCACTCAAAGCTGGAATGTCAAACAATAGAATCGTTTGATATCGACTAGCAAGTTCAATGTAATCAAGGTGGCTTCTAGGGCCTTCACAAAGTTCAGAAAATTTGAAACAAATCGACCTTTGATTGCGAGCGATGCAGGCGATATCACGGCCTAAAATGGTTACATGCATTGGTTTATGCAAAGGTGGATTAGTTGTGAAAGACTTATTTTTGGTGGGATTTGATAAGTATGGCTCAACTAAGGTTGAATGAAGTTGGAAGCGTTTTAGTAAATATAGGTTTTGGTTTGTCGAGTTAGTGTGTAAAAAATAAATGGGCTGTACCTCTAATCTGCGTTCACGATGGTCTTTAAGCCCGTTCAGATTAATGTCATGGGTATTGAGTACAATGGATTTAATGGCGGGTAAAAATCGCTCGCGCTGTAAACCATTTTTATATAAATCCTCTGCGGCGATATTGCTGGTGGCAATGAGCGTTACTTTAAAATCAAACAAATATTGAAGCAGCTTTCCTAATAACATGGCATCGCCGATATCAGAAACAAAAAATTCATCAAAACATAAAATTTTGTATTTTTTACTAAGGTTTTTTGCGATCAGCTTAAGCGGGTCAGCATGACCTGAATGGTCGCGCAGTTGTTGGTGAATCGTTTTCATGAAATGATGAAAATGTAAGCGTAAAACTTCATCTGAGTTCATTGAGCGATAAAAAATATCCATTAGGCAAGTTTTACCTCTGCCTACTTTACCCCAAAGGTAGGCCCCTTTAATTTCTTTTGTTTTGGCTGTTCCATGTTGGAATTTTTGGTAAATATTTTCGAGCGTTTCGAGTGCAACAAGCTGAGATTCATCTTTACCAAGGTTTTGGTCGTTTAAATAGCGTGTTTTAGGGCTATCGTTGCTATTTCTTTTCAGGCTTTTCATGTGATACTTTTGATTGTTTTGTTTAAAAAATATGCAAAAAACACTTTAAAATGAAATATCAAAGGCGTAATCTTGTTGTTAATACAAAAAATGTTGTAAATAAAACAAAAATAAAAACTGAGAGCGTTTTATGTCGTTAAAAAACTACGCTACTGATATTTCTCTTTCGCCGAAGTCCAAGTGTATCAGTCAAGTATATATACCTATTTCACGTATTAAACCACTGATCAAAATTTTGGTCATGAATAAAGTGAATTTAAATGCCTTATTGGCAAATACCTCGATTAATTTACAAGACTTTACTGCTACGGATAAAACGATTTCTTTCGAGCAATATCAACAGTTGATCATCAATGCTAGAAAATTGTCTGCAGATACCATATTCGCGCTGCGTTTAGGGGAACAAAGTTTTTTACATCACGAAGGTCTGTTAGCTGCGCGTATTATGAGTAGTGAGAATGTTGGACAAGCGATGGAGTTACTAACACGCTACCAGCCTCTATTTACGCAAATTCTACTTATTGACTTTGAATTAAATGAAAACGGTGATGGCGTCTTAACCTTAGCACCTCATTTTGAGCTGGGAGAGTCCCTACCTTACTTTATTGAATATACTTGCTCGGTCATCTACTCATTAGGGCGGTTTTTTTTGGGCGGTATAGATCTTGGCGATAATGGTATTGATGCAAAGATTCGATTGAGTTATCCGGAGCCAAGCTCCCGAGAAGCATTTGATCAATTCTTTTCGATTCCTATTGAGTTTAACCAAACAATGAACCAGATGATATTGTCGAAAAAATTATTATCACAATCACTCATTTTTTCTAATAAAGACTCTGCTCAATACAACGACCAAATTTGCCAAGCGAGAGTGACTGAAATTAGCCCAGATAATACGATCTTGGATCGTGTAAGGTTCATGATTCATCGGCAAATTTTCTCTGAATTATCGCTCGATATATTAGCTAGTCAGTTATGTATTTCACCACGAACCTTAAGGCGACAACTTCAAGATAATAATACTTCTTATAAAACGTTGCTGGAGAATGAACGTAAAAGAGTCGCTTTATCTCAAATAAAAAAGCCTGAAACCTCTATTGAAGAACTTGCAGAAAAACTCGGCTACAGCGATGCCTCGAGCTTTAGTAGGGCCTTTAAACGTTGGTATGGCGTCTCGCCAAAGCATTATAAATAGCCACCTTACTTTATGGCTAAATATCGTGTCGTCAAACCTAAATCAGATCAATCTTGTCGTGATTAATTTGCCTCAAATGCTAAATGACTGGCCATAACGGTCATGGCTAGCGTGTGATTTCTCGGTAATAATAATTGTGCATGGTGAGTGCAATATATTTATACACATAGGAAGCAGTAATCGAAAGGATTAGACAAAGTGTAAAAAATAAAATTAATAACATAGGTCTGATTATGATAAATAATAAAAAATCTTTACTCGCATATGGTGCAATTTCTTTAGGATTACTCCTCGGCTCTGGTCAAACAATGGCTGCCGACAACTGCTATATCATGGTACATGGCCATGGTGTACAAGGTGATATTAAAAGTGAAGGGCGTAAAAATTGGCGTGATGCAGAATTCAGCCAGTATAACGGTAGTGACTTCATGGATGATTTACTTGGCGCGGGTGATAATTTTGCGATTGTTGGTTATAACTCAACCGATGAAGGTGGCTACCCTTATTGGCGTGATGAAACTGCAGGTGAGATTACGCGCCAGATTATTTCTATCAAAGCAGGTAATGGCGATGGTTTAACGCACGATGTCGCGGGTACTCAATGTAGTGCTAATGATGATTTTTGGGTGGTAAGCCACAGCCAGGGTGGTGCCGAAATGATGTGGATCGCCGGGAATGCCGTATCAGGTTCGCCATATTATAATACCGCTTTTGGTGCGAGCTCGGCGGTAACGGTAGATTACGAATCAGCGATGAATGGAATTAATGGCATCCTATCTGTCGGTGGCGCGATTACCGGAACAGAAGGTGCTGACCGTGTTTGTAATGGTAGTTGGACCGATGCCATCATTGCGACGTTTATGGGCCGAGACTGTAATGATAGTGTTAAATGGTTGCAGACGAATGATGCGTATGCCGCTAAAAGCTACATAGGCACCAACTTAGGCGCGCCTTTTTATGTATTGGGTGGTTATAAAGGCTTTCCTGGACTTGCTGGTGTGACTTCAGGGCTTTTAACGGGTGAGGACGATGGTTTCCTTAATTTAGCTTCTCAAATGAGTTGCACAGGTTCAGGTAAACGAAGTATTGAAAGTGACTTGAACAGTTACAAATCATTCTTAGGAATCAATTATGGTAGCCCAACTTTCCGTTGTAACAATGCTAACAAGGGTACGCCGCGTACGTATAACCTAGCCAGTATTTATACCGATCATGATGCAGAACGTAATGCCGGTATTAGCTCACCCAGCTCAACCTCAATTGAAGATGGTATCAATTGTGGCTCAGGTGGAAACATGGCTAAACGTATTAATGACTGTATAAACTAGTTCGTTGAATGTTGCAGGCCAGAGAAACTGGCCTGCGCATCAGCCAAAATAACCCTGTTTTGAATAAGCACCTAAAAAGCGATCTTCGAGTATGAGGCTTAAGCATATGTCACCTAAAAAAATCTCTTTATTATTGGTGTTTGTATTAGCGCCAGTATTGTATTTTGGCCTGAGCGCTAAGCAACAAGGAAAGTCTCCAATAAGTAATGCTCAAGCTGTTGCTGCGGTGAATGCACAAACAAATTTATTGCCGCCTGCAATGATCTCACTGCCTAAAGAGAATAAAAATAAACCAAATCAGTCTATTTACACTCAATTATCTGAGCCTAATGCATCGTTAAGTACAATCGAGAGAATTCGAGCGCTTCAAGAAAAAACGGACATGCATCATGCGATGTTGAAAGATCATGACGAATTCAAACGCTACCCGAGTAATAATCAGCGTATTCAAGAAGCCGATAATGACCCGTTAATAAAAAATTATGCAATTGATGAACGAACCACAATCTCTGATGATAAAACGAACTCTTTAACGATCTGGAGTGATAAAAAATACTATCTTCGCGGCGATCGTGTCACCGTTAGAGCGTATGTAAGCGATGAAAAAGGTGTGCGAGTGCCGAGTAATATCACCGCGCAGCTGATTTTTGATGAAACTAAAAATATTCAGGTATTGGATTTCCAAGACCCAGATCAAGATGCGATTTATGAATTGAGTTTTATTGCCGATGAAATGAATGAACATGAGCTCTTAGCGGGTATTTATAAAGTTTTAATTGTGAGTGATGCCAGCAAATTATTAGATTCTGTTGCGTTTGTCTTGGCAGATCCTGAAGCAAAATTCACGGGTAATTATCGGGATACCTTAACACCAGAAGGTGATTTGATGGTTGAGGCGGAAGTTGAGGTAACCATTGCAGACCGTTTTTACTTTCAAGCTTCTTTATATACAGAATTAGGCGATCCAATTGGTGGCAATCAAATGACCATGAATTTGAATAAAGGGAAAGCTTGGGTACCATTTAAATTTTATGGTTTGATGATGCGTGATTCAAATGTAGATGGCCCTTACCTATTAAAAAATATAGCGCTTGCCCGAGTCACCATGCCTATGCAACGTGCGCCGCTAATACATCCGGGTTATTTCACCGAACATTACACATTATCTAAGTTTTCAAATGTTCGATATGAGGAGGTGGTAGGGTTTAAATAGAAAAAGTGGTGATTATTATGTGAGTTGGTTCAAATTAACCAAAATTTAATGAACTATCTTGTTAAAACGTACAAGTGTTTCTTTAGTGTCTTATTTTATTGTGATGGTGTTGGGTGTTATTCAACCACAACAAACATAATACAAAAATAATAGGATATAGAATGAATAATGTAATTAAGAATAAAAAAGCACTACTTTCTCTAGCGGGCTCAATTGCCTTGTCTGTTGGCTCAATGGCTCAGGCCGAGTCGCATTCAAACTACGTGGCACCAATCGATCTACCCTCAGCACCAGTGTATGACTGCAATTGGTATCAACCAGTTTGTATTGCGGCATATGATATAAATTACGCGCAATACTTGATTGAAAAAGCACAGGTTGAAGCAACCAATTATGCGAATCGATACAACACCCAGTATCCCATTGTATTAGTTCATGGTGTATCGGGCTTTGACAAAATACTCGGCGTGGTGGAATATTTTCAGAATATTCCAGCGGCGTTGCGTGGTGGTAATGCTGTCGTTTATACCCCGAATGTCACGGCATGGGATACCGGGCAGGAGCGTGGCGAACAGTTGTTAAATTATATTGAAAATGTTGTCTTACCTGAAACTGGCGCTTCAAAAGTACATTTAGTCGGGCACAGTCTTGGTTCACCTACTTCTCGTTATGTGGCAGGTGTTAGCCCTGAAATAGTGTCTTCTGTTACTTCTATTAATGGTATTAACTATGGTTCTGGTTTCGCTGACTGGGGAGTCGAAAATGTAATTGGTGGTCCATTAGAAGGTATTGGTGAAGATCTAATCAATTTAACCGGTAATGTGCTGGATGCCTTGGCCGGTAACCCTGAATATGCAAACGATGCCTTAGAGTCTATTAAGTTCATGTCGACCGAAGGTGCATTAGCCTTTACAGAGGACTTTCCTGATGGTGAACCGACTGCCTACTGTGGTGATGGGGCAAACTTAGTCAATGGTGTTCATTATTATTCATGGGGTAGCACAGGTACGTTAACCAATGTTGCAGATGTGAGTGACCCGCTGATGGCGTTGTTTGACCAGTTAGGTTATTACAACGGTGAAGAGAGTGATGGTTTAGTCGCCAAATGTTCACAGCATTGGGGTGAAAATATCCGAGATGATTATTGGATGAACCATTTAGATGCAACGAATATGCTATTTTCTTTGCATAATTTGTTAGAAACAAACCCTAAAACACTTTATAAAAACCATGCTGATCGGTTTAGAGGTATGGGTCTGTAGTGGTGAGCTTGTAAAAGTAAATTTTTAGTAGTGATTTAAATACGCTGCTTATTCCCAAAAAAGCCACCTGTTAAGGTGGTTTTTTGATTCAACTAATTGTTTTTAATTAGAAAAACTTACTAAGTTATCATTTTGTACAAGTCAGCTAGTAGTATTGTTTGATATCTTATTGTTTTAGCCAGTCGAGGTGGGTGAGCGCTTAATGTCCTAAGTGCTTTCCAGCTTTCAAGGTTTTATTCGGAGGCCTCATGATGCCTCCTTTTTTTTGGCTATTTATACAGTAATGCGTGTTTTGTTTACTTGAGACAAAATATACGAAGGTGTCATGCCTAACATTGCTCGAAAGGTATGCGCGAAGTGTGGGGAGTCAGTAAAGCCGGCATCGATTGCGGCGTCTGTTAGGTTTTTACCTCGTCCAACATTTTGAGCGGTGAGATACAAACGATGCCATAAACGGTAGCGTCTAATCGGAATACCTGTTTGTAGTTTAAATAACTGCGCTAAGCGAGGGACGGATAAATTGACTGATTCAGCAAGTGCTTCACCGCTAATGGCGTCGTTCACTGTTGCTTGAATAAGATTAATGATTTTCTCAATTCTGGCGTCAACATGAAAAGGTGCCAAAGGCTTGTCGTTTGTATTTTTGAGTTTGGTTTCTAAATAATCGAAAGCGCTTTCTGAACTCATTTGAGTATTGAACATCTGCGTAAAGTCTTTGATTAAGTCTGCCTCATGCCCCAGCTCATAACCAATTTTTCCGCAATTTTTTCGCGCCTGCGCATGTAAATAATAGAAATCTCGTCCTAGTGCGTCTAGGTGACAATTAGCAAGTAGTGAGCCTTTTGTATCAATGGTTACGGGTAAACCTGCCGGTAGGATTAAACTCTTAGTATAAATAGGTTCTGGCATTTCTTTGGTGAAAAATGAGAAAGGTTCGTCCAGAGAAATACTCAGAGTAGCCGCGCCTTGAGAAAGGATTAAAGGCTCTTTAAATTTACCGATATATAAAGTGCGTTTTTTCCATAAAAATAGTTGGGCGGCATAACTTAAGTTAGCAGTTTCTTTGTTCAGCATTTGACTCAGCCTAATAAATTATAATTGGACTTTTTTATCGGCTAACTGGTCTAAAGTAGCGAGTCGTCTTTGTTCAGTTTGACTAAATAATGAATTTTGTAAAGTATTTATCTCATTTGCTTTATCGGTATCAGAGAGTCCATCATTCCCTAATATTTGTTGTCTCTGTTGGCGGTATTGTTCAAACCGTGAGTCCCATTCAGCTTTCTTTGAATCCGCAGCGGCAAAGCGTTCAGCGGCCTCGTGACCGTAAATATCTGCGCGCATTTGAAATATTTCCTCATCATTTGCGCCTTCGTTTCTTGCGGTTTGAATATTTTCTTGTAATGTTTCACGTGTTCGCTCAGCTTGTTTTATTGCTTGCGCCTGTTTGGGGAGTAGTTGCTCTGCCGCTAAATATTGCGCTTCTTTTTCTTCGTTCGTTAAATCACTGTTTTTACCAATTTCTAGTAAGCTGGCGGTGTAGCTGTCTGCTTTGTCTTCATCAGCAAAAAAAGCATCGTAAATTTCTGGGCTTAAACTATTCATGCGCGCTTCGCGGCGATATTGAAACATCGTTAAGTAATCACTGCTTTGCCCTGAAAGATTAGTATTGTCAGCAAAGTCACTTTCGAGGTCAATCAGGGCTTCTTTATAGCCAATATACTGAGCGACCACATCTAAAGCTTCAGACCTTGCAGGTTCCTCAAGCTGGTTTGTTATGAACTCTTCAATACGCGCAATAATGGTTTCCAGCGACTCCTCGCCAGTGGCAGATAAAAAATATTCAATTACTGACTTTATTGAAGGGGTAATAATTAAATGACCTTCGGCATCTAAGGTGAAAGCGGCCGGGATACGAGTTCCTCTAAGGGATTTGGCTAGAGGACCTAAAGAGGATTTGTAGTCATCGTAAGTCACTTCTGTGACCAGTAATCTTGGTTTTTGTGGTGTAGGTTCATCTGTTGAGAGGGGGGGGGGGATGTCGTTGCTGCTTGTTTGCGCTGAGAGAATTTGATTAGTCTCACTATTATTTACCGGCGAGATGTTTGAATTATCAACGCGAAAAAAAAATGCAGTCGCCAGTATACATAGGCTAACTAGGGCGAATATATTTAACGTTTTTTTTGAGAGCATGCGGACACCAAGAAATTTTAATTTATTATTGTTTAAGTGCTTAGCAGGGTATTTATTGAATTTTATACTGACAGTTATAGTTGCCGTTAAGGGATTGTGTTTCACAGTGGTTCACAAAACCCCATAAATTCAGTACTAAGCTTATTATTAATATCTTCTTACTTTATTAGAAAACAAGTGTGAATTGTCTGTTTTTTGTTCAGTTTAGTGACGTAGTCTTGAATTTTAATGATAAAAACGTCATATCATCAGAACGTACAAGTGTTAGCTGTTATTTTTATTTTAATTTGAATGTGTTGAATATGCTTCATTCACGGTCTATCAATACAAAAATAATAGGATAAATAATATGATCAATTCGAAATCACTTATCTCAGCAGCAGGTACGGTAGCTTTGTCTATCAGTGCTTTGTCTATTAGCTCAGTCACTCAAGCAAGCCCGCATTCAAACTATGTGGCTCCTCAAGCCACGCCTTCAGCGCCCTCTTATAATTGTAAATGGTATCAGGCGGTATGTAAGGCAAAATATAGTGCCAACTATGCAGGTTACCTGATTGAGAAAACAAAGGTTGACGCGATAAATTATCAAAACCGTTATAACACGCAGTATCCAATTGTATTGGTTCATGGTGTATCAGGTTTTGATAAAATATTAGGCGTTGTTGAATACTTTCAGAGCATTCCTTCGGCGCTACGTAATGGTAATGCTGTCGTGTACACACCGAATGTAACCGCATGGGATACCGCTCCGATGCGTGGCGAACAATTGTTAGATTACATTGAGAATGTGGTATTGCCAGAAACTGGCGCTTCAAAAGTGCACCTAGTGGGTCACAGTCTTGGGTCACCTACATCTCGCTATGTTGCAGGTGTTAGCCCTGAGCTAGTTTCATCAGTGACCTCCATTAATGGTATTAATTATGGCTCTGGTTTTGCTGACTGGGGTGTTGAAAATGTAATTGGTGGACCATTAGAAGGGATTGGTGAAGATCTGATCAATTTAACGGGTAATGTGCTCGATGCTTTGGCAGGTAACCCTGAGTACGCGAATGATGCCTTAGCGTCTATTAAATTCATGTCTACCGAAGGAGCGCTAGCCTTTAGTGAAGAATTTCCAGATGGTGAGCCAACTTCGTATTGTGGTGATGGAGCAAACTTAGTGAATGGTATTCATTATTACTCTTGGGGTAGTACGGGTACATTTACAAACATACTTGATGTAAGTGACCCGTTAATGGCCTTGTTTGATCAGTTAGGTTACTACAATGGTGAAGAGAGTGATGGCTTAGTCTCTAAATGCTCGCAGCATTGGGGTGAAAATATTCGTGACGATTACTGGATGAATCACTTAGATGCAACCAATATGTTATTTGGCTTACACAACTTGTTAGAAACAAACCCTAAAACACTTTATAAAAACCATGCTGATCGGTTTAGAGGTATGGGGTTATAGTTTAAAGGTGTAAGTTATACTTTTAAATTGAATACATGAAGTCGAAAGCCGCTGTTTGATTGTTTAATAAAGCAACTCAAACAGCGGTTTTTTTGTGGGTTGCTGATGAACGAAGAGATTATTAGCATTTGAGTTAAAATGTTCAATCAATCAAACTTAACCCACTGCTTTATTGATGGTGTTTAAGCTTAGGTTCGAGTTAGTCGTGCTGAGCTCATCTTGAGGGCTATTAGGGAGAATCACTTGAAGCGTTTGAGACAAAACACACGATGGTGAAATGCCTAACATTGATCGAAAAGTCCGATTAAAGTGAGGGGAGTCATTAAAGCCAGCTTCAAACGCGGCTTCGGTTAAGCTCTTTTTTTGCCCGATTTTTAATGCGGTCATATAAAGGCGGTGCCACAGGCGATAGCGTCGAAGTGGTAATCCTGTTTGTTTTTTGAATAATTGCGTTAGTCGTGAAGGTGAGAGGCTGGCTTGTTTGGCGAGTTCCGACAATGATAGGTTTAGATTTGCCGTATTCTGTATCAAGGTGATGATCTGCTCAACACGCGGGTCAACTTTGTGAAGTGGCAAGCCTTCTTGTAAGTGCTGTGTTTTTAGGTTTAAGAGCTGTGCTAGCGATTTATTAATTTTGTTCGTATCTAAGGGGGAGCAGCAAACATCCCAAAAGGTATTAATTAGCAGCTGCTCATTCTTCAAATTGTAACCTGAGTTATCTGCATGATTTAGCATTAACCTTGAAAGTACATGTAGGTCTTTTCCTAAAGGGTCGAGCGTGCAATTCGCAATAATGGCGCCTTGTGTATCAATAATGACATCCGTGCCGGCAGGAATTAACAAGCTACGACACTCAATCGATGTTTGCATTTTATTTGTTTTGAAGCGAATGGGCTTATCCAAACCTAGCAACAGGGTAGATGCGCCCGTTGATATGTCTAAGGGTTCTTCCAGCGAACCAATAAATAAAGTCCGTTTCTCCCATATATAAAGCAGCGGTCGATAGGCAGTTTTTGCCATGTGAGGTCTCATTTAGTTTGATTGTTTTTATCATTGAAATTAATTGAGCGTTAATTATAGAGTAAATGCTCTAAATGACACGAGGCAAATACAGGAAGGGAGAACTGTGTACAAAATTTAGGCAAATTCATGCAGAATTGCTAAATCATACAATTTTTGAATGATTGTACTGAGGTAGGTTAAGTGTGCCATCTAAAGGTTGTTGTTTGTTTTTGACGTTGAATTAACAGAAATGTTGCCTAAACTTTAGCGTACCGATAAAAACTATGGATGCGCGTCTCATGTTGTCTAATCTAACCATCAAAGCAAAAGTCATTACCGGTTTCACATTTGCTATCTTACTCATACTTATCGTCGGTAGTATTGGTTTTATAGGTATTTCCAAGCTATCTGAAAACCTTTCATTTATTGTAGGCCCTGCTTGGGATACAGCCGATGGCGCAATGGAAGGGACGATTGGCATAGAAGCTGAAATGCTGGCCGTTGAACGAATTCTGCAAGGCTACCACCTCGATAAGGGTATGGAAGAGCTGCAAGCCGGAAAAGCCACAGCAGATGAAGCGATCGCGCGCTTAATTAATGCAGGCTTGATGGCTGCGGATGAAATTGAAAACGTTGAGCGTATTAAGCAACGTTATGAAACTTTGTTAGAAAAACTACTCGTTAAATACCAGGATTTTGCGCGCATCAAATACCAATTTGATGACCATGTTGAAAGTTTTGTGGTACTTGGCAAAGAAATGGGGAGGGTTGGAGATAGCGCTATTGAGGACTTCGAGCAAAACCCAGATCAAGCTTTTACATGGACTGGTGATATTCAACAAAGATGGCAGGCCGCTGATGGCGGAATGGAAGCCAATATCGGTTTGCTTTGGGGTTTATATCATATTGGCCGCTTGATTAACCAAAGTGAAGAATATAAAACCGCTAAACAGCAGGTGTCTGAATCACTAGTATTTCAAGAAGAAGCGTCTACAGAAATGATCAGTACAGGACGTTTTGATATTTCCGCCGGATCTAAATGGGGAAACCGCACCTTCACGCAAGCTTATAACGAATATTTCAAAACTTACAAAGTTCTCGTGATGCAATTGGTTGAAGCGACGCAGGATTTTCATATGGTCCATGAGGAGTATGGCCAAGTATCACAAGAGTTACTGAGCGCTCTTAAAGTATTTGTACAAAGTGGTGCTGAAATCGTCGAAGACGAAGTTTCTGTTATCGGAGAGATTCAAGCAAATACAGAGACAATGATGATCATTGCTCTCATTGCCGGTGCTATGATCGCTATTATTTTTGCGATGTTATTACTCAGTTCAATTTTAAGGCCGTTAACCGAGATTACGGTGCGTTTAAGAGATATTGCGCGAGGAGATGGCGACTTAACGAAACGAATCAACATGAACTCGCAAGATGAACTGGGCGTATTAGCTGAAGAATTTGATCACTTTGTCGGGAATATTCATGACCTTGTTACACAAGTCACCCACCGTTGTGAAAGTATGAATACCTCGATGAAAAGTATGCAAACAATTTCTGAAGAGACTGCGCAAAAAGTAGAAGATCAGCAGGAACAAACAGATTTAGTTGCCACCGCGATTACTGAAATGGCGGCTACTGGAAAAGATGTCGCAGGCAATACAGAAATTGCAGCGAATGCCGCCTCCGAAGCGGATAGCTTTGGGCAACAGGCACAATCTGTCGTGAGTGAGTCGATTGATACGATTTCAAGCTTGTCAGGTGAAATTGAACAGGCGGTACAAGTCATTAGTAGTCTTGAAACCGATGTTGGACAAATTATTAAAGTGTTAGATGTCATTGTCGGTATTGCAGAGCAAACTAATTTACTCGCATTAAATGCCGCGATTGAAGCAGCAAGAGCCGGGGAGCAAGGTCGTGGGTTCGCTGTAGTCGCTGATGAAGTGCGGGGTTTGGCGGGTCGCACACAACAGAGTACAGAAGAAATTCAAATCATGATTGACCGACTCAAAAGCAGTTCACACCAAGCTGTCGAAGCCATGCAGCTGAGTAGCTCTCGAAGTGAGATTTCTGTTTCTCAAAGTGAAGAAGTCAGAAGTTCGTTGGATCAGATTTCAGCCTCGGTTGCGAAAATTAATGAGATTAATCAACTCGTCGCAAGTGCTTCAGAAGAGCAGTCTTGTGTGGGTGAAGAAATGAATATCAATATTCAGCGTATTGTTGATGTGGCTCACCACACCACTCAAGGCATGCAAGAAACCTCGGCCACCTGCACCCAAGCTCAGCTGCATAATGAAGAGCTAATGGCGCTCGTAAACCGCTTTAAAATTTAATAAATAGCGTTCAGTGTCGCCCCGCGCTTTAACGTGAAAACCGAGCGCGATACACACTGGGTGACTGCCCCGTGTGTGTTTTAAATAAGCGAATAAATGACGACACATCTTCGTAACCAATGTTATGAGTGATAGATTCAACGCTTTCACGTCCACTTTCTAAACGTTTTTTTGCCGCTTCAACGCGTAAACGTTGCAAATAGTTGATGGGGCTGTCGCCCGTTGCCTGCTTAAATCGTCGCTTTAATGTTCGTTCTGTCATGCTGGCTAACTGCGCAAGTAAATCGATATTAATCGCTTCATGGTAATGTTTGTCTAACCATTCCTGCAGTAGCAGTATGCTTTCATCCTGATGGTAACGTTTACCTGGAATGCTGCTGTAGGCCGATTGGCTACCGCGACCGATATCAATAACGTATGCCTTAGAACTCGCCATGGCAACGTCATAACCGCAGTATCGCTCGATCAAAAACAGCGCCATATCAAACCATGCCATACCACCGCCAGAACAAAAAAGAGAGCCATCTGCGGTAATAAGTTGGTTGGGCTGTAGGTTTACTTGAGGAAAGCGTTGTTGAAACGCTTCGATAAACCCCCAGTGAGTGGTTGCTCTTTTGTTATTTAAAAGCCCTGATTCGGCGAGTAAAAATGCGCCAGTACAATTACTAGCAATATCAGCACCTAATGCATGTTGTTGGTTGATCCAAGGTAATAGGGCTTGGTTCTTTTTAAGTGTTTGTGGGATGCTGCCCCCGATAGTGGGTATTAATAATACATCTGTCTTTTCTATTTCGTGTAAAGCCTTATGTGCTTTTATTTCAATGCCGTTGGCACAGCGTACGGGGCCCCCGTCCAAGGTAGCAACTTCAACCTTAAATTTTTGTTTCATTTGTTCGCCATGAATGTAATTCCAGGTGACACCTGCGGTGCTTAGTAGGTCTGAAATCCCCGTAATAGCAGAGGCGAAAGCAGAATCAAATCCTAAAACGGTGACATGGTGCATACGAACTCCAGTAGAGTAAAGAATATGAAAAAGTGTCCTTAATCGCATATATTATGTCATATGAGACAGTTATAGAACAAAACACAATATGAGAAAGTAGAGGGGTTCATGGCGAACGCATCGTAAAACACATCACTGTTTAAGTTGTAAATCGTTTTATAAAGGAAAAGTATGTCATTACTATCAGGTAAAAAATCATCGTATTTAGGCCATAAACAAGGGCAACTGGCGGCATGCCCCAAAAGTCCAAACTGTGTTTCAAGCCAGACCTTAGGTAAAGCAAATATTGACCCACTTATTTTTACAGGAAGTTCTTCAACGGCATGGGCGGCGTTAACAAACGTTATGAACGGGCACAAAGGGGCAAGTCAGACGGAGGTGAGCGATATTTATATGCATATTGAGTGTAAAACGCCGTTGTTAGGCTTTGTAGATGATCTGGAGTTTTGTCTAGATGATCAAAAAAAGACGATCCATGTTCGGTCTGCGTCACGTCTTGGCTACTCCGACTTAGGAAAAAATCGTCAGCGCGTAGAGCAGATAAGATCAGCCTTTACCAAAGAAGTGAGTAAATAATGATATTTAATAAGGGTATGAAACGGTTTACTAAAAAGAGAATTGCCATCACGGGGGCGGCAAGTGGTCTCGGGCGAGCCATTGCAATGCGCTTTGCGCGTGAAGGTTGGGATATTTGTATTGCCGATATTCACATGGAACGCGCACACGAAGTGGCTAATGAAGTGAGCCACTTAGGCGCTAAAGTCATGATCGTAGAATGTGATATTTCTAAAGAAGACGACTTTGTGTTTTTAGCCGAGCAATTGGAGTCTGAATGGGATGGAGTTGATATTTTGGTTAACAATGCCGGTATCAGTAGCTCGGGTACCTTGGATGAAAGTAGTTATAGTGAGTGGCAACGCTTACTTGATATTAATTTAATGGGGGTCGTACGTGGCTGTAAAACCTTTACTCCGATGCTTGAGCAACAAGATTGTGGCCATATTATCAATATTGCCTCCTTTGCCGGTATTGCATCAGCCCCCGGAATGGTGACTTACAATGTGGCAAAAGCCGGGGTGATTTCATTGAGTGAATCTTTACGTCACGAATTACAAAGTAAAAAGATTGATGTCAGTGTGGTGTGCCCAGCTTTTTTTGCCACTAATTTGCTTGAGTCAATGAATAAAAAAGACTCAATTCCCTTAGTCACCAAGTTGATGCAAAAATCAGGCGTCACAGCCGAAGATGTCGCTGATCATGTATATCAAGGTGTTGAGAAGAAAGAATTTTTATTAATTACTCATAAAGATGCCCGTATTCAATACCACATGAAACGTTTATCGCCTGATTTATTCCATAAAATAATGCATCAAGCATTAAAGAAAATAGGCATGCTTGAACCGTAAGCAGATGCAGATGAGTTAATCATTTAGGATGATGTCGTAATATTGTGCGCTTACTGTTCAAGTTAAGCGCCCACAAAAGCCTACTGCGACAATATGCCACTTCTCCAAATATCAATGCCCCTATACACTTTTGACCGCTTACGATAACGATATAAACAGTCAAAAGGTATTCGCAGTGAAAAGAATGAAGTACGGTTTTTTAGGGGTTAGTGTACTCGTTGTAATTTCAGCGAACCTTCATGCGGAAATAAAAAATAACACAGCTCAAGATAACTCAGACCAAAGTAATAGAGTAGACCAGCTCGATACCATTAGCGTAACCGCGAACAGAGATGAAGAAGCGACCCTAGATGTCCCTGCCAGTATTAGTGTGATTGACCAACAAACCATTGCGCTTGATCAGCCAAACTATCAAAAAGACTTACTGAATGCTGTTTCTGGCGTGCGAGTGACGCAAACAGGGTCATCATTAGGGCATATGACCAGTATTAGAATGCCACTGAATACCGGATCTTATTATTTATTTTTACAAGACGGCATACCGGTGCAATCTTCAGGGTTTTTTAACCATAATGGTTTAGCTTATACCAACTTTACCTCTGCCGGCTCCGCAGAAGTATTAAAAGGGGCGGGAACCGCTCTGTACGGTTCAGATGCCGTTGCAGGTACCATTAATGTGATTTCAAAAGACCCCTCTCAAGATGAGGGATATACCATTAACTCAAATGTTGGCAGTGATGGCTTTTACAAATTAGGTCTGTCTGCTGGCCACAAATATAACAACGATTCCAGTATTGGCTTGGCCATTTCTCAAAGTGAAAGTGATGGCTGGCGCGATCATACGCGTTCAAAACGAACCGAAGCGAATGTAACCCACTTTACTGCAATAGATGACGATAATGCCTTTAAAACGATTTTATCGTTCAACGCATCAGAAGCTGACATGGCAGGCAGTCTCATAGGGCTTGATGAATTAAAAAATAACCCTGAGTCAGTTGGTGATATCCAAGCAGCACTTGATTCAGGCCTGGCAATACAACGTAAGTTTGATTTCGCCCGCATTAGTACCGAATGGACGCATTATCTAAATGATAATGTAGAGCTCAGCACCATTGGATATGTGCGACAAAATCGTAATCAATATACCGCTACTTGGGAGAAAAACCTCCCTAAAAATGATAGTAAAACAAGTACCCTTGGTTTGATGTTTAAAGCAGATATTGATGAAAATTATGTACGCTGGACCATGGGCGCGGATGTAGAAGTAAGCAAAGCAAATCGAACGTATGAACAACTATTTGATTATGTTCCTAGTGGCTTTGGTTCGGCAGTACCTGCCGGAGCTATATATGACTACGATGTAGACTATTTTGCCTTCTCACCTTATGTACGCTCCGAATTCGACTTGTCAGATAAATTTCAGATTAGTGGTGGATTACGCTACGACACCAGTAAGTATGACTACGAAAATAATCTTGCTGATGGACAATATGAAAGCTCTAACTATTCAAGGCCGAGCAGTGATAATGACCCCAGTTTCGACCACTTGAGTCCTAAGTTAAGTGCCACCTACCTCCTTGATCAACAACAGAATATGTATGCCCGATTTGCCAATGGTTTTCGGATACCACAAGCCTCACGTCTATATTCACTTAAAACCAATAATATTGATTTTGACCTAGACCCCGAAGTGAGCAATACCTATGAAATCGGCTATAAATTATCGTCAGATACTCACCGCTTGGATGCTGCCATTTATTACATGACCATTGATGATACTTTTACGCGGCGTGAAAACACTGATGGTGACCGGTATTATGAAAATGGGGGTGAAACACGGCATAAAGGCGTTGAGCTAACGTGGCTGACTAAAATTAATGAACAGTTCTCAACGCGCTTAGCTTACAGTTATTCAAAGCATGAGTACGTGAATGATGAGGAATATGGCGACAATGAACAAGCCGCTGCGCCAAATGAGCTAGCAAATTTACGGTTTATTTTTAGCCCGGCAAACGCAAAAGGCTTCAAAGCAATTGTTGAGCTTGAACATATTGGCGAATATTGGCTGGATGATCAAAATACTGAAACCTACAGTGGTTATACGGTCGGGCATTTGAAGACTGATTATCAGATCAGTAAACAACTGAAGTTGAATGCCAAAATTAATAATATCACCAATAAAATTTATGCAGAAAGTGCCAGCCTTAGTTACGGCAAAGAAAAATACACGCCCGGTGCACCACGCCAATTCTTTGCTGGGCTAGAGTACAGCTTCCAATGAATAAATATGTATTGATATTGTTGTCTACGATCCTGCTTTCAACCGAAAGCAGTGCTGCCATGAATATGAAAGGCGGGCATTCAGCAGTGCAGGCAAGCTTAGTTCCGTCTTGCCAAGATGCCAAGGCATTGCCTTCACCGCATTGTGGCAGAGTACCGACAGCAGTTTATGGCCAAACTGCTAAGCATAATGGCCTGTTATATGTCGTGTTTAGTCAAAATTCACACATCTATCTAGCCACTTCAATCGATCAAGGCGTCACATATAATGCACCTATCGCGATTAATCGAACCCCAGAACTCATGTATGACGACGGTGAAAATCGGCCCAAAATTGTATTAGGAAATAACCAAGAAATTTATGTGTCGTGGTCACATAAAACTAAGGGGCGCTATTCTGGTGACGTGCGGTTTGCTCGCTCACTCGATGCGGGCTTAACATTCGACGAACCTGTTACCATCAACTCTGACCGCGCACTAATCAGTCACCGCTTCGATGCAATGAAACTCGACGACCAAGGTCATCTGTATATCGTATGGATAGATAAAAGGGACAAAGCCAAAGCTGAATCTTTGGAGCAGGCATATGATGGCGCTTCACTTTATTATGTTGTTTCAAAAGACTCAGGTGCGAGCTTTTTTCCGAACTCAAAGCGGGTTGATAATAGCTGCGAATGCTGTCGTATTGCTATCGATACTGATAACCAAGGCAAAGTCGTTACCCTATGGCGACAAGTATACCCAAGCAATATTCGTGACCATGCCATTGCCTATTTAGACCCTATTTCCCATCTATCCACAAATACCAACCTCAACGCTAGTAGCGTAAAAAGTCAGTCAGTATTAGAGCGTAAGCCAATGCGCGCCACAAACAATCAGTGGCAGATTGAAGGCTGCCCTCATCATGGCCCAGACCTATCCATCGACGGTGAAAATATTGCACACATGGCATGGTTTACCCAAGGTGAAGCAGATAAAGGTTTAATGTACGGGCAGTTCGACCTAAGCCAAAATAAAATAGGATTAACTTCCACCATTGATCAATCGGCTGGAGCATCGAGACCTCAGGTTTATGTACACGAAAAAACGGTATATTTAATGTGGAAACGTTTCGAAGGAGAGTCGATGGCTTTGCTACTACGTCGCTCAAATGATGGTGGAAAAACTTGGCTAGCAGATGAAACCATTGCGGTCACCTTAAATGGTTCCGACCATCCAGACTGGTTATGGGATGGTGCAAAACTATTTGCCACCTGGCATACGCAAGACGAGGGGTTTCAGATTATCCCAATACAGCCGGTACCAGGCACGCCTAAAGTGAAGTAGGAAACACGATGAGTTTAAATATAATAAGATGGATAACTAATATTTTGCTACTAGTCGTGCTAAGTTTTAGCACATTCATTTATGCCTCTCCAGTAGTTAAAAATACGATTCAAAGCATTGATTTAAAGCCTTTCAGTGCAAGTAGTCTTGCTCAAATAACCGAAAATCGAGCTGGCCAAGCTTTTATAATGGTGCTTTGGTCGATCGATTGTCCACCGTGTTTAAAAGAGTTAGAACACTTTCAAGCAGTAAAGGCACAATTAACAAAAACCAATATTGTACTTGTATCAACCGATAATCCTGACGACAGCGCATCAATTCAGCAAGTTTTAATCGACAATCAGCTACAAACCATCGATAACTGGATCTTTTCAGATTCGCTCCCTGAACGGTTACGGTATAAAATAGATCCGAATTGGTATGGCGAATTACCCCGTGCCTATTTTTATGAAGCAGACCATCAACGCAAAGCGCATAGCGGTATGTTGACGCAAGCTCAATTACAGCAATGGCTCCAAAAGCATACGACCTTGGTAAGCTTAAACCAGTAAGTCAATAAAACGGTAAAACAACAAATAAGCATGACTTCCCGTCTGCCATATCAATGGCCTATCATTCTCTCAATTGTTTTACATGCATCTATTTTTGTAGCCGGTTTTGTGATGGCCGATTTATTAGACGAGTCAGAACGCTCGAAGCCTGCGGCGACCATCATAAATATCACGATGAATGCTTCAGAACCTGTTTTAGAAGAAAAAACAGGGCCAAAGCAAGAGACATATTCTAAACAAGAGGAAGTCATAGAAACGGTATCAGCAAGCCAACCCATTCCTGTTGTAGCAACTAACCTAGTAAAAAATCCAGAACCCGTCATAAAAGAAAAACCATTGCCCGAGCAGAAAAAACAGCAAGAAACACCGATTGAAATGCAAGATCCAGAACTACTTCAAGAGAAAGAACTGCAACAAGAAACAACCAAACAAGAATTCAGCAAACAAGCCTTAATCATGCAAGAGCAAGTGATCAACCAGCAACTAGCAGAGCAAACAGCTGAGGCAGAAACCCAATACCACGACCAAATACTAAGCCTAATCGAAAGTAATAAGTTTTATCCAAAACGCGCAAAAAAGATGCGTCAAGAAGGTGATGTTATTGTAACGTTTACGCTTAATCGAGATGGCAGTATTCAAGACCTAAAAGTGCTTAATGATACCGCGCCCTGGTTACTCAAAAGGGCCGCACTAAAAGCTATTCGTATTTCCGCATTATTTCCTTCGTTTCCGAGTGATTCAAACCGAAGTACCTGGTCGTTTGAAACCAAGTTGAGTTATCGATTGTTTTAGCATAAGTGTTTCGGTTGGGGTAAAAAAGAGTGGAATGGTATATAATTTTTAGGTCTGAAACCTACTCTATATATTCTTTTGTGGTAGTTGTCATGATATTGTTTGGAGGTTAGTAAGTAACAAATATCAGAAATATAACGCCGGCGGCGAGCTATTTTCTTAAGAAACCTATGTTCATGTAGTGGCGTTCAAAATAGAGAAGGTAAAATGCTAGATGCGTCATCAGGTTACTGCCAAGATATGCGTGTAGAAAATCCTGAACTATATTACGATACCTGCGAGTCTACTGGAGGGTGGATAGCTAGAGATTCTAAGGGTTATGCCCGCAGTTATGAGAATGAATCCGTAACTAGAGGAATAACAGGTGCTGTATTAGTAGAGGCAGCCGTTCAAGGTGCAGACAAGGCATTGGATGCTATCACTAAATAAACAAAAACTAACCATGCGCTGCACCGGACTCATAATTTTGCGTTTTTTTTGCAAAATACCGCAAAAACGCGCCAAATTATTCCGCTCGGTGAGCTAAGCGTTATGCGAAAATAAGGTGGGCATGAAAGGAACCTATCAACATAGACTTTGTTTCGTATACCTTGATCTATTTACGATTGAGGAAGACGGAATTAGGATTAAAGAAAAGTTATACCCTTGGTGTGATCTTGAAGGTTTTAGAGTGGCACCAAGACAAGAGTGGGCTTTTTTAATATTCAAAAATAAGAAAAGGGCATTTCATACTCGTCGCTTTCGTAAGAAAGAGGCAGTCCTTACACTGACGTTTCTGGGCAAAAACGAAACATATGAAAATTTTCGTTCATTTATTTGGGCAAAAATTCGAGAAAATGAGAAAAGTCCTGAATACAAAAGACTTCAAATAATGCACGATAAGTTGGTCAGGAAAATCGAAGATACTACTGACGAAAGTAAAATAGTTAGTTTAGTCAGGGACTATAAAGTTTGTGTGTCCAAGCTTAATCATTTAGATCAACAAGAATTAACTAAAATGGGCTCTAAATCCAAGAAAATGATATGGCAAACAGCTCTTCTCATGATGGTCGTTCTTGGAAGTATAATTTGGGCTTCAATCGTATAACCGTGCGCTCTACCAGACTTAGTAATTTTGCACTTTTTTTGCAAAAGATACGCAAAAAAGAGCGCCAAATTACTACGCAGGTAAGCTAAACGTTCAATTTAAGGGAAAGTTATGGAAATGTCAGGGGTAACAATATTATTAATAATATTAGGATTAATAATAGTAGCTTTTGCCGCATACTCAGTTATGTCGCACTTGAAAGGCTCTATAAGTATACTACTGCCAAATACTAGCTACTCATATGGTGACACTATCAATGGTAGCTTTACTCTTTTGGCAAAGAAGTCCATTGAGGCCAATCGCTTGTATGCTTCGCTGACAGCTAGGGAAACAACAAAATTATATGACAAAGATGGTAAGCAAGAAACTCGATCAAGAGAAGTCTATAACACGGAAAAGCTGATAGAAAGCGCCAAAACCTACCCACAAGGTTTTGAGCAAAATTATTCGTTTCAATTGGCTATTCCTGATTCAAGTAGTAAGGGGGTTTCTAATTCGGCTATTGGGGAGGTAATGAGTGCTCTTGGAAATATTATAGATGGAAGAGATAAATATATTGAATGGAATGTTGAAGTATACCTTGATGCTAAAGGTGTAGACCTCAAGGATTCAGAAAAAATTTATGTAGGGGTTGCAGCGTCAAATTGAACAAGTTGCAGCACAGGACTCCGTAAATGGTCACGTTTTTGCCAAAAGCGCAAAAACACGCGACAATTTACTACGCATGTCTGCAAGGCGTTAGGCACAATAATTAGAGTATTCAAATAACAAGGAGATAGTAATGAAAAACGGTTTTCTGAAATATGCAGTTGTTGTAGTAGTAATTTCTATGGGATCAGGCTGTGCAGCCTATAGAACAAGTTCAAATATAAATAGTTCAACGTATGCTCATAATGGTCCAGTGACAGTTACTGAGGGTTCTTTGCCAGATAATGGTTATACCGTTATTTCACCTATAGATGTTTCAATTAAAAAATTAACACTTTTCCATGCTAATCCAACTAAAGAGCAAGCTGATGAAGCTCTAAAAGACAAAGCTAGGTTAATCGGCGCTGATGCTGTCATAAATGTCAGATACAAAAGTGGTGTAGGTATGACGACATGGGGTTATATCGATGCAGCTGGCACAGGTGTCAAAACTAAATTAGAAACAGCTACCAATTAGCACCAACCGACTCCGTGACACTCGCGATTGTGCTGGGTGTTAAGTTTCTAAAGGTGTCATGAATAAGATGAAGACCAATATATCCCACTTTTTCATACTTATAGGGGCATTATTCTTCTGGTTTTATGTAATGACAGGCTTTTTCAATTCGCTAGGAATAGAAAATAGCCAAAGGGCAGAAGATTTATCAGCGGTCACAAATACAATTGTGTTCTGCTCAATGGTTGCCACTTTCCTGTTAACATTGTTGGGGCCAAACCTTTTAAGTTACATCATAATTGCACGTTTAATAAAAATACCAAGATCTGATCTTGAGCAAAGCATCAGAGGTCGAGCTAAAGTAGACCCGCATGAAAACATCAAAATTGCTCAAAAGTTTTATAGATGGTGTTTAGATTTGGCTTATAAAATAAAACTTAACCAGCATCGCCCACAAAAGTGGTGAGGGATTACGCCGCTGCTAAAGGCGTTATTTTTCTTGAGAATATTCAGTATATCCCCGATGTATAGGCTTTTTCGGTCAAAAGTAATTATTATCAAGCCAGTTCTAAACAACTAAGGATTGTGTATGGAAATTGGCGAGAAGTTTGAAATTGAATATCAGGTTACGATTAATGACTTGGCAAAAACGCTATCAATCGATGAAAATGACGATTTTCCTGACGTGCTTGCTACGTCTCGTATGATCGCTCTGATGGAATTAGCGGCAGCCAGGTTAATGAAACCGAAGCTTTCAGTAGGAGAGCTTTCTGTAGGTGTGAACGTAAATGTAAACCACCTTGCTGCAACTCCAAATAACGAAATAGTTAAAGTGGTGGCTGAATACACAGGAATGAAAGGGAAACTCTACTCATTTAGAGTACCCTTATATGACGGTGGAGGTAAAGCTGGCGAAGGTACTCATACAAGAGCAATTGTTGAAACTATGCGCTTACTAGAGGGCGCAAGAGGCAGATTAAAAGCATAAGCGGCCCCAGCGGACAACTTTCCACTGTCACCTTTTGTGCAAGAACACGCACAAAAACCGCCATCAAAAATTTGCTCGGTGAGCCGGGAGTTATGCTCATAAAACTATGAATAGAATAATTTGCATCGTACTCATGTCAGCATTTCTCTGGGGTGTATCATGGCAAAATCCTTTTGCGAAGGATTGAAAGTAGAGGTTGATTTTAAAACTGTGAATGTCAATTGGGGGAGTGTGTATTCTGCAAACTTCGCTTTTAAGCAGTTGATCTAAGAGAGAGGAATGGCGACCTTTAACTACCAATTACTACAAGGTCGCTAGTTCAATACTATGATTTAGATTTTTTTGAAGCGTAAACTCTAGAGCCGGCTAAGCCTAATAAACCAAGGCAAAATAGTGCCATTGGTCCTGGTTCAGGGACTGTCTGAGTAATCACTCGTGCGTTATCAATCCAGTATTTTCCAACCAATAAACGATCTAATACCAATGTGTTTGAGCTTTCAAAAGTAAGGAAGTCATGAGGCTCAAGGCGGCGGGAGTTATCATTCTGGTAAATAGTGCCAGTTCCACCAAAGATATCATCAGATAACTTTAGATAGTTTCCGCCTAGAATGATTGCGACAATATCCTCTTCAAATGTAAATCGACTATTTGAAACTTGACCGCCTGAAGTTCCTAAGGGGTCAAAGTGTAATAAATGAGAGTTATAAGTACCTGCGGCTAAAGTTAAATTACTGTTTGAGTGGCGTATACCGTTTATAGAATCGCCCACAAATAAATTATTACCTAATAAATAATCAACGTTAACCTGGTCGTTATTTATATACGTGTTTTGTTCTTCATTAAATGATTGTACTTGGTTAGACTCAGTATGCCCCCAGCGCAAATCCAAGCCATTAATATCACCTGTTGAGTGCATGATTCCCGCATTTGCGGTACTCCAAGAAAATAGACTACTTACGACTAGCATTGCAAGCTTTTGAAACATATATAACCCTTACTTTATTTGAAATTATTGGGTGTATTGTAGGAGGGGATAATAAGCTTGAACAGGAGCTGTAAAGACATTTTACGATATATAACCTTTAGGTATCAAATAGTTACAAAGCGTGTGTGTGTTGTTACTTAATCCGGTGAAAGTGCGGGGGAGAATCCAAATGAGGGAAAACAGTAAACAAGGTCAGGCACTTTTAAAAAGTATTATAAGTGATTCGAGAAAATAGGGCTTCACTTGGGGAGTCATTATGTCTATATGTAGTGATAGCGAAGTTGAGCGATTAGTATTGTCCCTTCTGTACATTTATAAATGATTCTGTGTTCATCGTTAATACGGCGAGACCAATAGCCTGCTATACCATGTTTTAAAGGTTCAGGTTTACCAATGCCATCATATGGTTTTCGTTTTATACCTTTGATTAATAGGTTAATGCGCTTTAAGACCTTTTTGTCTGTAGTTTGCCAATAGAGGTAGTGATCCAAGGCTGCAGAAGAGAACGTTACTTTCATTCAAGTAGCTCTCTCTCAGTGCCTTTTCCAGACTCTAGCTCAGCAATCGATTCTAGTAACTGTCTTGCGTTTGCGGGAGAGCGTAGTAAGTATGTTGTTTCTTCCAGCGCTTGGTAATCTTCAAGTGACATCATTACTACTGGTGATTCACTTTTACGGGTTATGATTATTGGGGTATGATCATTGCAAACTTTTTCCATTGTACTTGAAAGGTTTGCTCTAGCAGATGTGTAGCTTATAGCGTCTATAAAAACTCCAAAATGTGCATGTACGGAAAAATGTACTTAAAGCTATATCAACTATAAGGCATTCAACACCGACTCCGTAATGCCGTCACCATTTTTGCAAAGAAACACAAAAATACTGCCATCAATACTTCGCCGGTGAATGCAGTGTTAGCTTAATATAATAGGGGACTTTGAATGCGTTACTTTATAGGGGTACTAATTCCTCTTTTCCTTCAGTCATTGCTTGTATTTGTTGTGATCGAAATGAATACTGGGAATGGTTCTTGGGTTGGTTTAGCGGCTTTAATTCTTGGTATGTTTGCAATCCCCATGACTTGCTTGGCAAATTTTTTTTATATTAGAGCAAGAAAGGAAATAGGCTCCTTTTCGGCTGTTGCCCCGTGTTTTGTAATTGCTCTAATAGTACCGGTCATAATATTGTTTTTACTTATATTGGGGTAATCGTACTAATTAAAATTATAAGCTATGTGCTTAAGAAAACTGTCCACAAAAGTGGTGAGGGATCACCAATACCAAGGAGAATCGGGATTGATACAGGAAATTGAGTTCCCAAGAGGTACGTCTTTGTACGGTAAAGAGTCCGAGTTTTATTATCGTGACTCTTATAAGCTAAACTCGAAAAAACTAAATTACGATGCCAAACATATTTATTACGGTATTTTTGGGGTTCTTCCTAAACCTGCTCAATGGATGATGGCCTTTAGAAACGCAATAATGAAATGGTTTGGTTTTTCGGTAGGCAACTTTGACACAAACCTTCTACTAGAGAATATAGAAGAGGGCAAAAAAGCTGGGTTTCTAACGATTGAATCCGTCACTAACAGGGAAGTTGTAAGTGGTTCGTACGAAAAACATATGGATATATGGATTTCTGTATTAAAACTCTCTGATTCTGAATTTGCAGTGTCAACATTGGTTAACATGAAAACAAACGCGAGTAGAGTGTATTTAAAGATTATTAAACCTTTTCATAAAGTTCTGGCAAAATACGCGATTAGGCATGCAATTAACAACAAAAGAATATAACACCGCAAGATTGCGGCTTTAGCTGAAAGGGAGCATATGAAGGTAATAGCGAGCAACTTTACACATCAGACAAAAATGCTACAGAAATAAAAGACGATTTGCTAATTATTAGGTATCAATGCGCACAGGGTGTGTTGGTTTACAAATTAGTTTTATCTGGCTGGCGGTCTAGCAGTACAAAAGCTCTCTATGGCACTATGTTTATGTATCGTAAAGGAAAACCATATAATGGTTTGCCAGTTTCATTCAGTGAGAATTAAGTGCATGAAATCAGCTAACAAGGCCAGTGTCATGCTCGCCCATGCTGTCGGCGTTAGCCAGTTTAAGGGTAACTGAACTTGCGTTGTCGCAATGGTAATTGTTTAAAAAATTTAAAATCAAGGAAAAAAATGTACAAACTAATTTTAGGCTTAATAGTTATTTTGCTAGTAGGTTGCGCTACCAATAAATTCACAGGTAGGGATTCAGTAAAGTATGAAAAGCTAACCTGCACCTTAGAGGAAAAACCGTGCCGTATAAATTATGCTGATGACGGCTACATTTCATATTCTGTTGAAGAAATAGGCGCTAATACATATAACGTTAAAGGGAATGTAGATTTAGATTTGAATATAGTGGGAGGTATGCAACCAAAAATTTCCTTCTATGTATTATTTATGGATACTCAAACTGTACAATTTGAAAGAAAGGTAAAAACAGGCACTCGGAAAGCTACATTTGATTTTGAAGTTGAAACGAAAAACCCAATTGAAAAAACTACTATACAAAATGTCCTTTTTCATACAAGGAGCTAGCTAACAAGTCAAAGCACGCGGAATTGTAAATGCTGTGCTTGAGGCGTTAGCGAATGGTCATACAATGTCAGAAGGTTAAAATTTCAACCTCCCAACCAACATAAGGATATAACAATGAAAATGAGTACGTTTTTTGTTCTAGCAACTGTAACAGTAATGCCGTTCAACGTAATCGCCAAAGAAGCTCATTCTAGCGGTCACGCTCCAGTCTCTGATCAAGTCATTACTCAGCAGCGCCACGATCTGGCCAAAAATACTGACGGCAAAGGTTTTGGTCCTCAATCACCGCGTGATATTGACTTAGCCAATGGTAGTAACAATATAGCTTTCAACGCTGCTCCAGCATATACGCAGATGAATCTGTGCAATATTCATTTTCACAAAAATGCCGAGCACAAAGGCGGCGAATTCACCAAATATGCAGGAAATGGTGACGGTCATGGTTATCAGAGCGGTTATCAGTATACGGGGGATTTGACAAAGGGTGAGTTAGCTTCTGTCGGCCACGAACTTTGCCCAAGCAAGCACGGCAGTCTTTATCCAGGAGACACGATAGAGGTTCACTACGTCCATTCGACAGCACAGATAAAACCGGGTCCCACTTTGGGTTCTTGTTTTAACGATTCGATCAAGAATCCACAATTGCGTGTAGAGACTCAGGTGTATGTCCTTGTTAATGACAAAAGTGCTGGTGACTTTGGAAAACTAACCAAGTATGGAAAGAAGGAAGGGTTACAGCAAGCAATAAATATCCCTAACAATACTGGAACGCCTGTTCAATACGCGGGCTCAACCACTGGGCCTGATTATAACGAAAAAGGTTCTCCTTTCCAGGTTACTTGGAGTGTTCGTCCTAAAGTCACCAAGATCAACATTGCATCAGTTGGCAAGTGGTGCCAGGGAAATGTTTTCGGCGAAGACCATGCTCACGGGGTTAGAAATCTTGTCCAGAATTCAGACCTCCTTTCCAATATTGATTGATTGTATTCATCGAAAGTTTGATGAATTTCTAACAAAACCATCCAGCGAACGCGCCAAAATCGTGAACCGCTGATGGTTGGCGTTAACAGTTCGTGTTACCCATAATTAGTAGGCACCTTTTATAGTTAGATAGTGAGTTTAAAAGGTGATCGAGAGGGTATTTGGTCTTTATCGGTTAATGGTAATTGGCGAGTGAATTTTGAGTTTATAGATGGCAATTCATATATATTAAATTACGAGGACTATCACTAATGAGCATGTATAACCCACCTCATCCCGGTGAGTTCGTGAAAGAAACATATCTTGAACCTTTCGCTTATAGCTGCCGCTTTTTAGCTAAACAACTCGATGTCGCATCGTCGACACTTAATCGTATTTTAAAGGGGCAAAGCGGTGTAATACCTGAAATGACTTTAAGGTTATCTAAGGCTGTAGGCCGTAGTCCTGAAAGTCGGCTGATAATGCTGGATTATTTTGATCTTTGGCAAGCAAAGAAAAATATCGATCTGGGTAATGTCCACTCAGTTTCATTTGAGGTCGCATAAATACATGAAAATTGCTTACTTTGGCTATAATGCTTTCTCGTCATGCCTTGACCTGCTCATTAGCAGCGGCCATGAGGTTGTCTGTATTTATACTGGTGAAAACAGCGTCCACACGGACCGAGTGATCAGATATTCAAAGCTAAACCAGATACCCTTATCATTCGATAAGCCAGATAAAAACCAAATGGATGTATTGGTTCGTGCTGGTGTAGACCTTTTCTTATCTGCCGAATATCCCTGGAAGATTCCAGTTCCAGACCAATTGAAGTTTGCTATTAATATTCACCCTACCATGCTGCCCGATGGCCGCGGGCCTACGCCACTCCCTTTGCTGCTATTGGCATACCCTCAGCATGCAGGGATCACACTACACAAGATGACAAATAAATTTGATGAGGGTGAAATATTACTTCAAAAAACAATAAAGATTGATGAAAATGAATCCTTTGACACACTGTCAGCTAAACTCTATATTGAAATTCCACAGCTTCTGAATAAGCTATTATCCAATCTTAATCATTATTACGAAAATGGCGTGAGGCAGGGGAAAGGTACTCGCTGGGAAAAACTCTCGCACAAGGATCAAACTATCAACTGGAATGAACCAACTTCCAAAGTGCTTCAGCGTATTAGAGCCTTTGGTAGTTTAGGTGTCTATTCAGAGTTGCAAGGACAAACCTATTTGATAACCGCTGCTGAAGGCGTGATTTGTCAACACAACATTAAAGCGGGAGAAATTATTTCAATCGACGAAATTAGGTTGGTGATCGCGACGAATGATGGCCTGATTAGCATGCCCAGAAGCTGCTTAATATCTCTCTTATAACTCGGCCAATCATTAACTAGTTTTGTTATCGGTAAGCTCTCGTAACTAGTTTTGACTGAACACGCCGTGTTGTAGGTCAAGGACTATTTAATAAGTACAAGCAGGCGTGACAAAGTGTTTCGCACTTCGCCGCTGTTGTAAGCGTTATAGCCTATATCTGAGGATGTATTTTGAATATTGAAACATGGTTAGCTTTTGTAGCAGCATCATTGGTTTTGACCATGACGCCAGGGCCAAGCATTTTGTTGGGCGTTGTTCACTCGGTGAAATACGGCGCGAGAAAAACCGTATTAACAGCCTTGGGCGATATATCTGCAAACTTCTTACAAATGCTCTTAGTTGCGATTGGATTAGGTGTTGTTATTGCTAACTCTGAATTGGCATTCACAATCATCAAATGGTTTGGTGTCGTTACTTTACTGTACATGGGACTTAAAATGGTTTTAAGTAAGCCGGCGCTTCTTCAAACTGCAGAACTCTCTCAGGGTTCGGTACCTGCTCACAAGCTTTTTGTTAGCGGTTTTTTAGTTGCGGCCGGGAATCCAAAAGCAATAGTGTTTTTTACGGCCTTTTTTCCTCAGTTTATTGACCCTGCACAACCTCTATTTCCGCAAATGGCTATTATGTGCCCAACAATGGCTGTATTAGATTTCACATGGGTTATGCTTTACGCGCTATCGGCAAAGAAGTTTCTCGGCTTTATGAAAAGTCGTCCTATGTGTTTAAATCAGGTAGGCGGTTCTGCCCTTGTTGCTGCATCAGGTATTTTAGCACTTTCCACCCGCGCCTCTAATACCTAGCTATAAAAAGCGGCTGCACCGGACAAAAGTCGTCATCAAAAAAATGCTTGGTGAGCCGAGCGTTATACATAAAACCAATTAAGAAAATAGCACATGAAAATAGGCGTAGTTGGTCACAGCTCACACGATATTGATGAGAAATTAGGTTCAAAATTACTGGATCAATTGATATCAAGGATAGTATCACTCAATACAATGAGTGAAGACGTAGAAATAGTAACCGGATTAACCAATATTGGTGTTCCAAAATTAGCTTATAAAATTGCGGACAAGCGAAACTATTTAAAAATTGGAATTTCAGCACAGCAAGCATACGAAGTTAAATGTGGTGTATACCCAGTAGACAAAGAAATTATTGTCGGCCAAAAGTTTGGCGACGAATCCATTGCTTTTATCGATTACATTGATTATTTGGTTCGCGTGGGTGGAGGGAACCAGAGCGCCAATGAAGTCAAACTTTTCAAAGGTAAATGTTCCTTATTAAATTGGGATATTAAAGAACGCCTCCACGAACAAGAGTTTAAGCTGGGGAGCTAAATGTATAATCATCAGCTCCTCCGGACAAATTTTCGCGGTCACCTTTTGTGCAGAAACACGCACAAAAGTCTCCATCAAAAAAAGGCTCGGTGAGCCGGGCGTTATGTAATCAAGGTAAATTACGGATGATTTCCAGATCTACGGTGATACGAGTTGCAAGGCCAACTGATAATTTAGATGATATTACAGCTATGTATGTTGCTGGTTTGGGGTTTCAGAAACTTGGAAGTTTCAAGGGACATGATGGGTTTGATGGTTCAATCCTTGGTCACCCAAAACATTCGTACCACTTAGAATTTACTCATCATACTGGTACATCAGTAGGCTGTGCTCCAACAAAAGATAATCTGCTAGTGTTCTATATACCTAATCACGGTGAATGGGCTGCAAGTTGTGAAGCGATGAAAATTGCTGGCTTTCAGCAAGTCCAGTCTTATAACAGTTATTGGGACTCGGTTGGTAAAACGTATGAGGATCTAGATGGGTATCGTGTGGTTTTACAAAATGAAGAGTGGGCTGAGTAAATGTATATTCAGTACATCAATGATCCCCAGCAAGCTGGCTGGGTCTTCGCTGCTGTGCAACTCGGCACATTTGAAAGCGTAATAGTAAGGATTGAGCATGAATGTTGGGTTTAGTAGCGTCATAATTTACGCAAAGGATACGCATAAAACCGCTGAGTTTTACACGAAATATTTTGGCTTCGATGCTGTTGAGGAAAAAGGTATTATCGCTCTTACGTCTGAAGAAGGTGTCGAGCAATTACTTATTCATCAGGCAGGCAGTGCCGTTAAAATGGGCCAAGCATGTATTAAGTTGGTGTTTACTGTTTCTGATGTTGAGAAATTCAAGGCCTCGGCGCTAAAAAAAGGGTTAAAGTTTGGTGCAACTCACAAAGGCGACGGCTATTTGTTTTCTAATGCTAAAGATCCAAACAAAAATAATGTGTGTATTTCAAGCAGAGGTGTATAGATCGCATAACAAGGGTATGTTGCTGATTCGGCTACTGCGTCGTTTAGCTCCTACATACCCACAAAGAAAATACCGGCGTTAGGGCTTGTCAGTAATTTACCAACAATTGGAACTTAGTTTAGGGATATAGAGTTAATGGAATTATTTGAACCATACAAAATTACAATATTAGTATCAGGTCTTACAGGCTTAATGATGTTAATTCAAATTCTCATCGCTGATGTCGTGGCAATTAAGGAGGCGCACACGCCTGGTTATCCCGTAAAACCTGATCATAATAGTTTCTTATTTCGTGCCGTAAGAGTACATGCAAATACAAACGAGAGTATTGCAGCGTTTGTTTTATTTGCATTCTTTGGTGTGTTTTCTGCTTCTAGTGCATTATATCTAAATGTATTTTCAGCTATTTATTTTGTCAGTAGGCTTGCTCATATGTGTTTCTATTATGGTAACTTCAAGTTGGCAAGAAGCATCTCATTCCCATTGAGCTTAATTGGGCTAATAGGCATGTTCATTACGGGTCTTATAGCGTGGATTTAAGACATCACGCAAACAGAAAAGCCCTAACCAGCGCAAGCAAGTGGAGTTGGGCAAGTTGTCATCTACTATGAAAAATACTCAATAAATCTGCCATCTCACCCAACCCTTTGTTGCAGGCGTTGGTATGACTATGCCTTTGGTTCTCGTAATCGAGTCAGTATCTTATTGCACAGAGTCGTTATTTCTCCTTGCTCTTCCTTTGTGAGTTTTAGTCGACATTCCATATCAGAGAAAATATGTGATGTTTTATTCCTCAATAATTTTCCTTCTTTTGTAAGTACTATCACTTTTGCTCTTTCGTCTTTTTCCGATTTAGTACGCTCTATAAATCCTTTATTTTCTAGCCTTTTCAGAATTTGAGTCAATGTACCTGCGTCTAGGTAGGTTTGTTCACTTAGCTCTTTGATATACACGAAATCCTGATTCCACAAACTCATCATTACTAAAAATTGAGGGTAAGTGAGGTCAAATTTTTCAAGCTCTGGGCGATACTCTCGAATCATTGAATTCGATGTTGAGTACAATGAAAAGCAAACCATTTCAGAAAAGTTAAATTCGTTAGATGTCATATTAGGTGCTCTTTAATTTTTCATATTATTATGCGCGCAAAGTAGTTGACAGTAAACTTACTTTTTGGTGATAATTGTTTTGCGCGCAAACTAAATGTAAGTTTATCTATATAAAGGAATGCAATAGTGATGAATGATGTAAATTATATTGGAATAACATCAACGAACTGGAATGATGTTAAAGGAACGGAAGTCGCACCAGGTATATATAAGCGTTCTATCTGGAGTGGAGAAAAGGGTAAAAGAGCTGTAGTTTTTGAATTTGAAGCTGGATCCAAATTTCCGGGGGTCGATGCTCATTTAACAGGACCTGAGCAAATATTTGTCATATCAGGGGTTTTTAATGATGGAGAGAATGACCATAATGAAGGTAGTTTTATTAACAATCCTGTAGGTTCTGCGCATATACCTCAGTCAAAGGTAGGTTGTATTGTATTAACAACATTTCCTGAAGGTTAAAGCATAACAAGAAGTCGCAACGGACGGTTAAAACTGACACTCAAATTACTGCGTAATTACGCGCCAGTTTTAACCGTCGCTATGCTGGGCGTTGGTAGCAAGCTTTTGTAACAAATTAGATTAATAAGAGCAGCATAACAAGGCAAGTCATTTAAGCTCCGGTATTTGTCGTTTTTTGTATAAATCTACAATAAACTCGCCAAGCACCTCTGGAAAATGCTTGCAGCGTTATACGGAGAATATAATTGGAGAACTGTGAATATGGATAGTTTATCAGACCAAGAAATTTTTGAGATCGCTTCTCCCATTTGGGAGAATATGAGTGTTAATTCAAATGCTGGGAATTATGCTGGCTTCAGTAAAGACTTCTCTGATGACCTTAAAGGTCTCATTACTGAAGAAAGGCTGATGACACAGTCCAAAGAGTTTCCCTTATTAACAAGTTTGGTATTAGAGGCTACACCATTAGGGTGTATAAGAAGAGTTGATGGGGTTTGCGTTTTGTTTCGTCAATTAAGCTCAGAATTACCCGGTGAGTTTCTTGGCAAGCTAAAACTTATTAATGACAATGGTACATACAAAGTTGGCGATGCTCAGGTTTATTAGACAATCAGCGCATAACCAAACAAAGTTGCGGAACTCCGTAAGCTGTCACGTTTTGTAGGGAACACCAATGTCAATGCAATTGAATAGAGAAGGGGTACGATATGAAAATGGTTTATAGGGTATTGATCACAGTACTATGTTTCTTTGCAGCGGTCGCATGTTATGTTTTTGGTATTCCGGCTGGAGGCGCAATATTTCTTGTTTTAGGTGTGGTGTTTGAAGGCATGTTCTGGTTTGGTCTATTCGGGCGAAAGAAAGTCCGAGCATAATCAAATTCATGTGCGATGTAATATTCATACAGTAAGCCAGTTGCCATTGTGACCTGGAATCAAGGTTATACACTTGTAAGAAAACGGGAACTTAACAAGGTGATGAACTTCGTTCGCTAGGCTCACAAGGAACGGCAAAAGCATTGCTTCGCATTTGGCGTTCGGTTATCTCGACGTTAGGCAAAATTAGCCACGATCTAAGTCAGGGGAAGTATGTCACTTTTAATAGCAATGTTTTCATTTTCTTTAGCTATGTCTATATCTCCAGGCCCTGTAAATATGATAATTGTGTCTTCAGGTGCAAGCTATGGAGTACGAAGAACATTTTCATTCGTTTCAGGTGCAACGATTGGCTTTACTTTACTCTTGGTTTTTATTGGGTTGGGATTTCACAAAATAATTGGCCA